>JAABUZ0100000387.1_pt1 | contig 110798 bp, 93 predicted proteins | sample 5562091 | NCBI WGS metagenome assembly JAABUZ01 (sample SAMN12813069, study PRJNA571459) | rock metagenome | isolation source: Antarctica rocks | place: Antarctica: Victoria Land, Linnaeus Terrace sud | collected 2015-12-21 | reverse complement strand
TCGTCATGAGGTCGATTAGAGAAGCTAAGATAACAAAAGGAGGTTGTATGCCTCGTACAACATCTACCATTCTAGAAAAGCATCTCAATGGTGCGGGAGATAATGCTATGGCTGACGAGCAGAGAGAAGAACTCTTAACAGTACACGAGATCGCACGCCGCCTGCGTGTCGATGATACTACCGTTCGACGCTGGATTAAAAGTGGTGCGCTAGAAGCAATTACGCTTCCTCATAGAGGAAAAAGACAGGCATATCGCATCAAGACGTCAACCCTTGATACGTTGCTCGGCGGCAAATTTCCATCGGCTTAGTGCTACTGAGACAGAAAGAAGCAGGTATCTACAATACCTGCTTCTTTACATCTTGTGTGCTATTGCTGTAAACCTGTTACAACACGAGCGTACTTCTCGGCCAGGGCCTGAGCTTGCTCATTCGAGACGGATTCTGCATAGATATGGAAGAATGGACCATCGGCGTCTGGTAACACTAAGACCCACTCTTTGCCCAAATCGATCTTAATACCATCAATCGGCTTTGTTCTACGTTCACGATACTGTTCGCTTAAGATACGCATTACCTTGCCCTTACTTTCCCAGGGACAAGAAACGCGTGTATTGCTCATATAGTAAGGAGGAAGATCGTCCACAACCTCGGAGAGACGCATATCAAACGTAGCCAATAACTCCAGCAGTTTTGCAATTGCGAGCATACCATCAAAGGCTGGATGCATCTCTGGAAAGGCAAACTGGCCCGTGCCATCACCGACCAGGACAACGCCCTCCCGTCCTGCAGCCATCATCATTGCATGAGGAAGCACTTTGGTCTGCTGGATGTTGCCCTCGTAGCGATCGGCAATCGTCTGTAAGGCGCTGGGAGCGTTTACTGGGGCGGCGACCGTTCCATTGTGATAACGACGCAAGAACAGGTTTGTCATAACAGCGAGCATCTTCATACCATCCAGGATGCGACCACGATCATCCACGACGGAGATGCGCTCTCCACTTGGATCAATACGTATGCCCATCTCTGTATTGAGCGCTGAGCTGATGGCTGCAAGGCGCTGCATGTCTCTGTTTAACTCATCAATTGTACGAGCGGTGGTGGCATCCTCGGTACCTGAGTTCAGCACAATCACTTCGCAGCCCAGATTGTTCAGAATTTTAGGCAGCAACTCTACCGTACTTCCATGCGCATAGTCAACCACAAGCTGGAACTTCCGCTTGCGTACGACTTCGTGATTGACTGTTTTGTTATATCCCTCAAGGTAATGATCAACGACATACGCGTTGCTCAGAACGTCGATGGCTCCTATCTCGTCGAGGTAGACGCGACGGAAGTCTTCGCGGGAGAAGAGATTTTCGATCTTTCGCTCTGTGGTCTTGTTGATATCCAGACCGTTCTGATCAAAAATCTTGATCTCGACAGCACGCTGATCGAAGGGTGAGACGCTCACATGGACACAACCTACGGCGTCAGTTGTACGAATAAAGTAGCGCGCTACTGGCACCGGCACCTGGTTAATATCATGAACATTCACACCTGCCGATGGCAGGCCAGCATTGATACCGCGTTTAATCATACGCGAGGTGCGGTTGATATCGCGGTTGAGACAAACAGTCGAGCCTTTGGGCAAGATTGCGCCGTAGGCCGCTCCTAGCTTGGTGGCAAATTCTGGTGTGATATCTATATTTACCAGACCGGTGATGCCGTAGCGGCTGAACAGACTGCGGCGACCCTGTGCGCCCCAGATGATACTGGTGTTGACGACTGCTCCGGCTTCAACTTCTTTGTCGGGCCAGATTTTTACGTTTGGCTGGATGATGGCTCCATCCTGAATGATTGAGTTGTCGCCGATGACCGATCCCTCAAACATCACTGCTTTACTCTTGATATTGCACGAGGAACCTACGATCGCCCCTCGCAATTCGGCTCGATCTCCAACATACGAGCTATTCCAGACAATGCTGCGATCAACCTGTGCGCGATCATCTATAATCGAGTAACTGCCTATCATGCTTGGGCCATGAATAATCGCCCCCGCACGCACTTTACAGTCGCGTCCCAAATAGACCGGGCCGTGGACTTGTGCATCCGCGTTGATATCAACACCCTCTTCACACCAGATGCCATCGCCGATGTTTCGTGCTTCGATTGGCAGGTCGACATTCCCTTGCAAAATATCTGCGTTTGCTCGCATATACTCGCTCAGGCTGCCAACGTCACACCAGTACCCTTCGGGAGCGACGTACCCAAAGAGTGGATCGCCTTGCCGCAGCATCATGGGGAAGAGTTCCTGGCTGAAATCAAACTGCTTGTTTTTCTCGAAGTAGCTAAAGATTTTGGGGTCGAGGACATAGATGCCTGTATTGATTGTATCGCTAAATACTTCGCCCCAGCTTGGCTTCTCTAGAAATTGAGTAATATGACCGTCTTCGTTGGTAATAATTACTCCATATTCGAGAGGATTTGGCATGTGAGCCAGGAGAAGTGTAGCGAGAGATTTTTTCTCGTAATGATACTTTATAAGGTCGGTCAAGTCGTAGTCAGTGAGTGCATCTGCACTAATCACGAGAAATGGCTCGGTGAGTTGCTCTTCAGCGTTTTTTACGCTCCCCGCCGTCCCTAGCGGGACATCCTCACGTGAGTAGGTGATATGCATATCCCATTGTGAACCGTTGCCAAAGTAGTCTTCGATACTACTTGCTAAATATTGGACGGTGACAACGACATCAGTTATGCCATGACGTTTGAGTAGGTGAAGAATATGTTCCATCACAGGTTTGCCTGCAATGGGAACCATTGGCTTAGGCCGCCGAATCGTTAATGGTCGCAGCCTCGATCCTTCCCCTCCGGCCATAACAACCGCTTTCATAGAGGCCTCCCTCGTAGTAGAATAACGTGCGTAGTTAGTTACTCGGGCTGTACAAGGAAAATATAATGAAGGACGGCGTAGCAATGCCACGCCGTCCCATCTGCTCCGCTGATTTTATTGTACAACATCTACGAAGAGTGCCGCAAGTTGCCTTTACCACTCACTTAGACGACCATGCTCTACAAGCCAGCGTACGAATCGATGATGATTCGTCTCTTCGGTCGCTCTCCGCTCTTCATACTCTTCCTGGAGCCGAATGAGACGTTGAGCTTCCTCTACAGTAAAACCCTCGTCTAGGAGGGCGTCGATGAGCAGATCCATATATTGCTGCATATAAAGTCCTCCTTCCTTACTCTTCTGCATTCAAGTCTATAGGAAATTGCGTTCGCTACACAAAGACAGACAGCACGCTCTCTATCAATCACTAGCCAACGTCCATATTTCCCAACACGTCCAACAAGCTTCGAATGATTCGAACGCTTAAAAAAGTAGGACACTTTGGGGTAGACAAACGTTAGCCGATACAACTATGATGAAGAGCATACACCTGGCGGGTAGATTCAGAAGGGCAACTTCGTACTACCCTCTTACACGCTACTATACATAGTATAGCATATTATAGTTTACTACTGCCACTCGATAGGAATGATGTCTAAGCTGGCTCTATGGGCTGCTTCACAAGTTCTGTCATCCTATTAAAAGCACGAATACTATGTTCCAATTTTCTTTCAAAGGCTCTTTTTTTTAAAATCCGCTCTTGTCATTCGTCTTCTTGCGTACTTTCATTCCTAAAAGAGTAGTTAGCGGCATGTTCACACAATCTTCACACACAATTGTAGAGTCTAATCGCACTTCCTAAGCCAATTCTGCACGCTACGCATCACTTCTCGCTCTATGGGTTTTAAGAGGGAGCTTGACAATCACTCAAGACCGATGGTACAATATGCTCAATGAAAGGAGGTGGTGTGTAATGGATCAATGTAGTCGCTGCACAGGCAGTGATATGAATTCTCACACCTTCCAGAAGAGAGGTGTCAGGCGTTAAGCCTGCGCTTCCTAACACCAGGCTCTCTAGCCAGGTAAGTGCTGGAAGAAAGAAACACATACTGATGGGAGGCGTGAGCTTCCTGTCTGTGCAGCACCCCCAGAGCAAGAGCGAATATATCGTTCGTTTCCCTTGCTCTGGGTTTTTGTAGCCCTTTCATTTCACCATTTGCTGTGTGTCGTGTCTTTACTCTACACGAGGTGCAGTGGTTGATCTTCTACTTTTCGCTGTTATGAAAAGTATTTCAGCATATCAACGGAACCCTTTCAGAAATACTGTAGGACGCCACACGCATACTTTCTAGATGCTCTGGCTCGTCTGCTCATCGGTTACACATGTAGATAGATTGAATTGGTAGAGCTTGGACGATTTTGAGACAACAGCTTCCAGGAAGATTCATCTTCGTTCTTTGAACGAGTACCTGGACACAGAATTTTTTGGCAGAGGTGATCGCATTGTCTATCTGCCAATCGTAGCTTCAACTAACGTGCTGGCAATGCAGTTAGCTCAAAACGGGTCAGAAGAGGGGGTGGTGGTACTTACCGATAGTCAGACGGCTGGTAAGGGCCGGCAGGGACGACGCTGGATCGATGTAGCTGGTTGGAACGTACTCTCGTCCATTGTTCTCCGACCATTATTTCCTTCCTATCTCTTGATTATGGTTGCCTCACTGGCTGTCGTTGCTACTATTGCCGACACATGTGGCGTTGCCGCAACTATTAAATGGCCCAATGATATTCTTATTGAGGACCGCAAGGTTGCTGGTATTCTGATCGAAACTAGCCATGACCGTGCAGGTCGTCTCGTGGCAATCCTGGGTATTGGCGTCAATGTCAATGGGTCTATCGCACCCATACGTGCGGACCTCTCAATATCATCATCGACCACTTCTGGTCTTGTGAAGAGGGCTACAACTCTTGAAGAGGAATGTGGACATACGGTGAGTCGAGAGCTTTTCATCGCCCATCTCTTACGACATATCGAAACACCATATCTAGAGTTACAACGAGAGACAACACACTCTTTGGCACCAGGCACAATGCCTTTCTCTCGCTTGCTACGAGAGCAATGGCGCAATCAACTTTCTACGCTCGGCCACCCCATTCAGGTGCGCCAGGGCAATACAGTTCTCAGCGGCGTTGCTGAGGATGTGAATGATCAGGGAGAGCTGTTACTCCGCAGTCATTCAGGCGAGCTCGTTTCTATTACCTGGGGTGATGTGGGTTAACCTTCACTACCTACCGTTGCTCACTCAACACTCTTAAAATAGTTAGCGAGATGATGAACTTAAGAGGAGGAAACTCCTTTATCACACACATGAGAGGATGCATAACATGGAGTCACAAGAAGTATTCCTCACCAATGACGGTTTACAGCGTGCGATGAGCCAACTCGAGTTCTTACGTACCGTCAAACGGGCTGAGGTCGCTCAGTATCTTCATGACGCCAAGGAATCAGGCGACGTAATCGACAATGCAGCGTACGAAGAAGCAAAAACTCAATACTCACAACTTGAAAGCCGCATCTCTGAACTTGAGCAGATGCTGGCAAAAGCGAAACTGATCGATAATGCTCCAACAGAGGTCGTTTCCCTTGGCTCTCTTGTTCATTTGAGCACCGATACAGGACGCGAATATCGCTACAAGCTGGTTGGTGCCTTTGAGGCAGATCCCGGCTCCGGGCGCATTTCTAATGAGTCACCAGTCGGTCGGGCTCTCCTTGGCCACAAAAAAGGAGACCTCATTATTGTCTCAACCCCCGGTGGCGTGAAAGAATACACGATTCTGACCATCGAGTAACAACTCTCCCTCCACAGACAAGGCGACCTGGAAGTGCTCGGACTTTCCAGGTCGCTTTTTGTCCTACTCTTCCCTTTTCTTCCTTCTCTCGCTCCGATGCTATCACCCTAGCCTGATGATAGCAGTAGAGCTCCATCTACACACAGAGACAAAACGATGCTACAATAGGTGCTGCATGCGCCAGCATTCAATCCCCGGCGATTTGTTGGTAGATGCATGCGTGCACTCTGATAGGCGACCGACGACAACCACGAAGGTTTGTCGCTACGTGATGAGAGGACAAGAGAAGGTATCATGGTAGACGAACGGGAAATACGTATTCAACATCTGCAAGCGTTACGAGATCAGGGCATAAATCCTTATCCTTATAATGCTGAGCGTACTCATACTATTGCTGAAGTTCTTGCGCACTTTGAAGACCTAGCTGACCCTGAGGGCAATTTTACTCTTGTGGGGCGCATTCGCCTGCTTCGCGATATGGGAAAGGCGGCTTTCGCCCAAATTGAGGATGGCACTGCCCGCATTCAGGTCTACTTCCGTGTCAACGATATCGGTGCGGATGAGTATCGCACGCTGAAACTTTTCGATCTGGGCGACTTTATTCAGGTGAGCGGTTTCCTCTTTGTTACCCGTACTGGTGAGCGCACGCTGCATGTGCGTCACTACCGCCTTCTCTCCAAAGGATTGCGCCCCTTACCAGAGAAATATCATGGGCTCGAAGACAAAGATCTCCGTCAACGCAAGCGCTACCTGGATCTGATTGCGAATGGCGATGAGGTGAAACAGGTCTTTATCGCCCGCAGCCGCATGATCACTGCTATACGCCGCTTTCTAGATGACCATCGCTTTCTTGAAGTAGAGACGCCCATTCTACAGCCTCTCTATGGCGGCGCGACTGCACGGCCATTTGTCACTCACCATAATGCATTGGATCGCGATCTGTTCTTGCGGATCGCTGAAGAGCTTTATCACAAGCGCTTGATCGTGGGTGGCTTTGAACGCGTGTATGAGATCGGGCGCAACTTTCGCAATGAGGGGATTGATCGCAGCCATAATCCAGAATTTACGATGATAGAATTTTATATGGCCTACGCGGATTATAACGATACGATGAAGCTGGTTGAAGAGATGATTGCCTACGTGGCCCAGCAGTTGCATGGTGCTCCCCGTATACACTATCAGGGCAGCGATATAGACCTAACTCCACCGTGGAAGCGGTATCCCTTGCTCGATGCCATTGCCGAGTTCACGGGCATCGATGTCCGGCATTTCCCAGAGAGAGAGAGCCTGGCGGCAGAGATGCACGCAAAGCATTACGAAGTCGATCCTAAAGCCAGCTATGGGCGTCTGATCGACGATCTTATGAAGGCTATGTTCCGACAAGGTATTCCAGAGCTGAGTCAGGCATTGTTTTTAATTGACTACCCTCTTGATATCTCTCCTCTTACCAAAGCACACCGGGAGCTTTCTGGCTTCGTGGAACGTTTTCAGCCGTTCATTGGCGGTCTAGAGTGTGGTAATGCTTATACTGAGTTGAACGATCCTCTCGATCAACGGGCGCGCTTTGAGGATCAGGCGCGGCAGCGGGCGCAGGGCGACGAGGAGGCCCAGGTCCTTGATGAAGATTTCCTGGAAGCGCTGGAGATTGGAATGCCCCCTACAAGTGGCGTAGGGCTTGGTATCGACCGCCTCGCTATGTTGATGACTGACCAGGAATCAATTCGCGATGTCATTCTCTTCCCGACACTTCGTAAGACGGCAGAAGAGCAATAAAACAAAGTCGTCTCTGAACCAATCGCTGCCAGACGCGTAGCGACAATCCCTTGCCGTTGTCGTCGGCAGCAGAAAATAAAACGAGTAAAAACGACGACAACGGCAAGGGATTGTCGCTACGCGGACCTATGCACTGACTTTTAACAGCCCTGATACCTTTCTCGATTCTGATACAGAAGTGTGCTACAATGAAAAGAGAAGTTTAGAGGAGGTTGGCAGGGCATGCAGCAGTTTGGAGCAGTTGCTCAGTATCTACTAGATTTTCTTTTTCCCCCTCATTGTGTACGCTGTAAGAAAAGCGGGCATGTTCTTTGCCCTTCATGCCTGGCACTGATTGAGCCGCTCCGTCCACCATTATGCCGGAAATGTTGTACTCCACTTGCAGCAAACGATTTTTGTCGTCGCTGCTCATCCAATAATTTACAGCTGAACGGGCTGCGTATCGTAAGCAACTACCAGGAACCATTGCGCTCTTATATCCATAAGTTCAAGTATGATGGCAACAGACGCCTGGGGATTCCTCTAGGTGCGCTGCTCGCTCAAGCTTACAAGACATATATGATGCAGGCAGACTGCATTATCCCGGTTCCGCTTCATCCAGAGCGAGAGCGAGAGCGGGGCTACAACCAAGCACAAATTCTGGCACAAGCCTGCGCCGCACATCTCAATCTACCAGTTTATACAACTCTGCTCTACCGCACTCTTCCAACTTCCTCACAAGTCCATCTCTCCTGGCAAGATCGTCAGCAGAACGTCCTCGCCGCGTTTCAATGCGATCCAGTTCGCGCAAAGCGCGAGATAGCTCATCGTAGAGTTGTTCTCGTTGATGATGTCTGTACAACTGGCTCTACACTGGCTGCTTGTGCTGCTCCTCTGTTTCAGGCGGGCGCGAGCGAAGTATGGGGTCTGGCACTTGCACGCCCTATCTAGTTCTCTATAAATATTTCATACCCGCTATATCTTTTATACATGAAATTCCATAAAGGCTTGATGACTACGTGTGTTATAATAGGACACACAACAATTACAGCGAAGTTGCGGCGAGGCTATTTACGCTAGCTATAAATAAAGAGAGAAATCTTCATGTCCATGAAAGGTAAACGGCTCAGAGCGAGCTTCTTCTGGCTCCTGACTCTGCTCGTGGCCGTTTTAGTCATTGTTTTCGTTGCTCGCTCACAAACGTCTGTGAAGTCAGTGACAATATCGACACTTATGAGCGATCTGAAGGCAGATAGTGCGAGAGGCCAGGTTGATACACTTACAAGTTCAAATGGAACTCTTGTCCTGACGAGAGGGCAAGCGATAAGCTCATCCCAGGAGACTGCCGCGATTAATGAAAGCTTTGATATCACCAGAGTACTCAAAGATAATACTATTGACTATACTGACAACCGTGTGCTCAGGCTTCAATATGAAACTCCCAGTCCAATCTGGGGCTGGTTGAGTACGCTTACCAATTTTCTCCCTTTCATCCTTCTCGCCGTTTTTTTGCTCCTTATGCTCCGTCAAGCTCAAGGTAGTAACAATCAGACGATGTTCTTTGGAAAAAGTCGCGCTCGTCTGTTTATAAGCAATAAGCCTTCAGTAACATTCATGGATGTTGCGGGCGTGGAAGAGGCGAAGCAGGAACTACAAGAGATCGTAGATTTTTTAAAGTATCCGAAGAAGTTTGCGGTACTGGGAGCGCGTATACCGAAGGGCCTGCTTCTGGTAGGCCCGCCGGGGACGGGCAAGACGCTGATCTCACGCGCTGTTGCTGGCGAGGCAGGTGTGCCGTTCTTTAGTATTAGCGGCTCTGAGTTTGTAGAGATGTTCGTCGGCGTTGGTGCCAGTCGTGTGCGTGATCTTTTTGAGCAGGCCAGGCAGCACAACCCGTGTATTGTCTTTTTCGATGAGATTGATGCAGTCGGTCATCAGCGCGGAGCCGGGTTGGGCGGTTCGCATGATGAGCGAGAACACACCTTGAATCAGATCCTGGTTGAGATGGACGGTTTCGATACCAGCACGAACGTGATCGTGATTGCAGCAACGAATCGTCCTGATGTGCTTGATCCTGCCTTGCTACGTCCAGGCCGCTTTGATCGCCAGGTCGTGCTGGATAAGCCTGACATTCGTGGTCGCATCGCCATTTTGCAGGTTCACTCGAAGGGCAAGCCGCTTGAGCCAAGCGTCTCTCTGGAGGTTCTGGCCAGACAAACTCCTGGCTTTTCAGGCGCGGATCTTGCAAATCTGCTCAACGAAGCTGCGCTTCTAGCCGCCCATCGAAACAAACACTCCATTGGAATGGGCGAAATGGAGGAGGCGATCGATCGCGTCGTTGCCGGGCCTGCGAGAAATAGCCGCATCATCAGCGAACGCGAAAAGTCAATTACCGCTTACCACGAGATTGGGCACGCCCTGGTGGCTCGTATGTTACCCAATACCGACCCTGTACATAAGGTATCCATTGTTGCGCGCGGCCAGACCGGAGGCTTCACCATGCTCTTGCCGGTCGAGGATCGCAATCTCTGGAGCAAACCTCAATTCGAGGAGATGCTAGCCTATGCACTTGGCGGACACGCGGCTGAGCTGATTATCTTCGGCGAAGTCACGACGGGAGCCTCCAACGACATTGGGCGTGTTACTAGGATCGCACGCTCAATGGTCACAGAATATGGCATGAGCGATCGCATTGGTCCCGTGGCGCTTGGTCATAAAGACGAACTGGCTTTCCTGGGTCGTGACTTCGGTGAGCAGCGCAACTATAGCGAGCAGACGGCCCGCGAGATCGACGAGGAGACGCGCCGCATCATTCAAGAGGCATTTGATAAAGCCTATAGCATCTTGCTTCAGAACAGAACGCGCTTGATTATGTTCAGCGAACGCTTGATACAAGAAGAGACCATTGAAGGGCCGGCCTTCGAAGAGCTCTTTAACCAGCCTCTCAACGAAGAGCAGGAGGATTCGCCATCAGTCCTGGCTGGCATGCCCGGCGTTGACCCCGCAAATCACACTAATCATCAACGCTTGCTTCTACCTGGGTCAACCTATCAAGTGTCCCCACAGCTTCAACCACCCTATGCTCATAAGAGAGATAAGCAAGCACTGTAGCATGCAGGCGATGAAGATGTTAAGAAGCTATAGATAGTATAATTAGAATAGGCAGGAGTTCCAGATGCCTGATTTCTCCGTTGAAGGAAATCCATTCAGGAAACGATAAGCAGTTACTGGAGCTTTTTTCTATTTAGCAGGAGGCAGGATAGGGTCTATGACAACAACAGGATTAAACAAACGCGACTGGGCTGCACTTGAGCACCAGTATTATCAGGGAACATTCAAACGCCAACCACTCACTCTTGTTCGTGGCGAGGGGACACACGTCTGGGATAGCGATGGCAATGTCTATCTCGATCTCGTCGCGGGCATCGCCGTCAACGTGCTTGGGCATTGCCATCCGTCCGTCATCGAGGCCGTGCAGCAGCAAGTGACACAACTCGTCCATGTTTCCAATCTCTACTACAATACACGCCAGATAGAACTCGCAGAACTGCTTGCTCACCAGAGCAACGGCATGCGTTCTTTTTTCTCCAATAGTGGGGCTGAGGCCAACGAGGGCGCAATCAAGCTAGCGCGCAAATATGGACGAGTGCATCGCAATGGAGCCTACGAAATCATCAGCATGAACAACAGCTTCCACGGTCGCACCCTGGCCACTACGGCCGCGACTGGACAGCCCTCTTATCAGGCAACCTGGGCACCCATCCCCGACGGCTTCCAGCAGGTTCCTTTCAACGATCTACAAGCAGTAAAAGATGCCACGAGCGCGAAGACCGTCGGCATCCTGGTCGAGGCAGTGCAGGGCGAAGGTGGCATCTGGCCCGCCTCACAAGAATTTATGCAGGGCTTACGCGCATGGTGTGACGAGCAGAATCTGGTACTGATCTGCGACGAGATACAGGCTGGCATGGGCCGCACTGGCAAATTCTTTAGCTGGGAACATTACGTTCGCCCGGATATCGTCACGCTGGCCAAAGGCCTGGCTGGTGGCGTCCCCATAGGCGCGATGTTGACGGACCCGCGCACTGATCTCTTCGTTCCTGGCGATCACGGTACAACCTTTGGTGGCAACCCCATCGCCTGCGCCGCTGGTATCGCAACCATCAAAACCATTCAGGAGCAGAATCTGCTTGAGAACGCCATCCGCATGGGCGACTACTGGGTTAGCAAGCTAGAGCAGCTCTGCGCAAAGTACGATTTCATTGATAGTCCTCGTGGCCTCGGCCTGATGCGCGCCATTCACGTCAAGCACAACCTGGGACCCGTCATCGTCCAGAAAGCCATACAACACGGCCTGCTGCTCAACAGCACCAGCCCCGACAACCTGCGCATGATCCCACCCTTGATCTTGACCACAGCCGACATCGACGAGGCCGCCGAGCTACTAGATCGCACTCTAGCCGACGTTGCAGAACTTCCTGCCGCTAGAGGACAGTAACAACCATACCCAGCAATGATTGCTGCGACGTCTAATCAAAGCAAAAACCAAATTGTGGAGAATAGCCTTGAGGACTATTCTCCATAGTTTTTGTAGCACTATTTTACAGGTTATCACTTGTAGATAACTCTATACAAGAGGATAAAACAAGAGGAGAGAAAGGATCGTAGTATGAACACTATGAATGCGGAAGCCAGTGGGCAATTTAAGATCGGTGGAGACCTTCTGGTGCATCGACTTGGCTATGGTGCCATGCGTATCACAGGGGAAGGTATTTGGGGTTTATCTCATGGTTCCCTCTCGCTTCAGGCAGTCTGGCGGAATCAGGCTCGCTCCTCGAAGAGATTAGTAAGAAGCACAATACAACACCTAGCGGTGTCGCCCTCGCCTGGATTCTCAAACGTAGCCCGGTCATCCTGCCGATTCCCGGCACCAGCCAGGTGAAGCATCTAGAAGAGAACGTAGCCGCCGTCAGCGTCACGCTCAGCGACGAAGAGTTCAAAGCACTCGATGAGCAAGGACGTCAGGAGTGGCAGAAACAGACAGTAAAGCGGTCTGCATAGATAGCATAACAAGCAAGCATACGGATGAGATCTTTAGGAATATCATCTGCATGCTTGCTCCGCCGCTCAATTAATCTTGTTGAATTGGGCTGCGAAGAAGCTCAATTCAAGTGACATAGCACGTCGGTAAGCGGTATGAGTTGCATATGTATCATCTGCGTAATGATCTAACAAGGCTTCCAGACGAGTTGCTAATGCTTCGAATTCGGAAGAGGCGTAGGTCTGAATCCACTCAGTATATCGATTCTCGCCCTGAACTGGATGGGCTACTAGCGACTGACCGAGAAAGGCGTAGAGTCGCATACATGGCGTCATCGCGGCACATGTCTCTCCAACTCCACGCAAGCTGGCAGTAGAAAGTAAGAACTCGGTGTAGGCGAGTGTAGCACCATCAGGTATCACAGATGTCAGATCTACACTCCAGCTAGCAGCGTACGATCCATGCAGACGCAACTCTTCCTGCACGCCCGCCAGCAGATCAAAGAATTCATGCAGTCCGTGTTGATCGGGACTATGAGCCAGTGCAAGCGCGTAAGCACGCGCAAAGGCTTCCAGAAAATATGCATCCTGGGCTATGTAGCTTTGAAAGTTTTGTAGCGGCAATGAACCCAGACGTATGCCCTGCACAAAAGGATGCTCTAACGTTATCTGTGCCAGATCTCTATTTTCCGCCCATAACGTTTTTGCCAGGCTCACTATCTTCCTCCCTTCCAGGCCATTTCCCAAAAGTCGTGTTCCAGTTGAGCAACATTTAGGAAGGCGGCTTCAGCCTCGCTATGCACATCATTCGCTTGAAGTGCATCCGCCGCCGCGTCCTCAAGCTCGCTCACAAAGCTCTCAAACTCTGCATTTGCCCAGTGCTCAATATATTCTTGGTACTGACCATGACTGGGTAGCGCAGATTGCCACGACTCTAAATATGCGCGTTCAACAGCCCAGACGGCAGTGAGCGCTACGGTGTATGGTTTCTGGTCCAGACTATTCAAGAAGTCACGATAGGCGGCAGTCGTAGAATAATGCTCAGCATGTAAAGCAAGATTTCGCGTTCTGGCGTGTGACTCAAACCAGCTTAACTCTGATTCAAGTCCTTGTAAGCTACCTATCAGAAGTTTCTGGGCATTGCGCGGCGCACGGGCCAGCAAACGCGCCTGAACAGCAAACTCGTTGGCAACGAAGAGATAATCCTGTACAAGCCAGGTAGCAAAGACAGCGGCATCTAGCGTCCCATCGCGCACTGCGGCAAGAAATGGATGTCTCGTCGCGGCATTCCAAACTTCCTTATGATGTTGTAAAAGGTCATCTGGCCTCATAGCATTTCCTTTCCCAAAATTTCCTTTACTCTTACCCCAAAGTGTACCTCACGTGTCTCAAAAAGAAAACTAACCAGAAAATTTATCATCGAGTTTTTAGCATATTCTCCAATTTAGCGAAATTCAGCTAACAAAACGCTTGCTTTCAGCTAACATTCCATGCTATACTTTATAGAGTCAGCATTTCCTCGTTGGTGGTGTTTCTCGTTGAAGAAGGGGCGGTGGAATGAGGAGATCTCGCAATGGTTCTCTACTGAGACCTGAAACGACAATTCAATACTTCTTCCGGCAACTGGCGATCGTGTGGAGTAACCACAAGGAAACCGGAAGGATGGGATACAACAGTCGCTCGCCTGGGCTGGAATAGACAATAAGCAACGTTTTTTGGCGTCTTACTCTCTATTCAAGCACAAAGGAGCGACTCTTATGAACGTAACTACCCTTCAGCAATCTTTCCTACTCAATAATCTCAATGCCAACCCTCCCAATTCCGCCGCCGCCACCTTTTACGCGTCCCTGGATCAGATTCACGCCGTCTCTCCTACTATCTCTGCGAGCATTATCAAAGAGCTACAGGACCAGAGAAGCAACTTAAAGATGATAGCCAGCGAAAACTACAGTTCTCTGGCGACACAGGCCGCAATAGGCAATCTACTGACCGACAAATACGCCGAGGGCTATCCTCAGCATCGCTTTTACGCAGGCTGCGATAACGTCGATGCTATTGAGGCCGAGGCTGCATCTCTGGCTCAAGAACTCTTTGGAGCCGATTACGCGTATGTCCAGCCGCACTCTGGTGCAGATGCAAATCTAGTTACCTTCCTGGCCATTCTCTCTGCTCAGGTTCAAAAGCCGATTTTAGCTGAACTCAATCAAGAAGATCCATCAAAGGTCTCACGCGAGGATTGGAGCAGAGTGCGGGCCGCCGTTCACAACCAGCGATTGCTCTCTCTCGATTATTATTCTGGCGGTCACCTGACTCATGGCTACCGCCACAACATTTCCAGCCAGCTTTTCGATGTCTACACGTATACCGTCGATCCCATCACAAACTTGATCGACCTGGATCAACTGCGCACTCAGCTGCATGAGGTGCGTCCCCTAATTCTGCTCGCGGGCTACAGCGCGTATCCACACAAGTTGAACTTCGCTAAAATGCGCGAGCTTGCCGACGAGGTGGGCACTATTCTGATGGTCGATATGGCTCACTTCCCAGAATTGGATCTTGCTCTCGTCCAGCATCTTGCTTAAGGTAAACAAAATGGCTATAGGAATAACAAACACGACGAACAACAACAACGAACTGTCCTTACGTTACGGCTGCAATCCATATCAGCAACCGGCCAGAGTTTTTGTGCAAGATGGAGACATGCCATTTACAGTGCTTAATGGCGCACCCGGCTATATTAATCTGCTCGACGCGCTCAATTCGTGGCAGTTGGTCAAAGAGCTTAGACAGGTACTCCACCTGCCGGGGGCGGCATCTTTTAAGCATGTGAGTCCGGCAGGTGCTGCGGTAGGGCTACCTCTCAGCGACGTGCTTAAGAAAGCGTACGGTGTTGAGGATCTGGAACTCTCTCCGCTGGCCTGTGCTTATGCACGCGCTCGTGGTGCTGACCGCCTGGCCTCGTTTGGAGACTGGGCCGCGCTCAGCGACGTGGTGGATGTCCCTACTGCACGCTTGATTAGCCGCGAGGTCTCAGACGGCGTGATCGCTCCTGGCTATGAGCCGGAGGCCCTTGAGATTCTGCGCAAAAAGCAGAAGGGCCGCTATATTATTCTGCAAATCGATCCAAACTACGAGCCGGAGGAAATGGAGCGTCGCCAGGTCTTTGGCATCACCTTTGAGCAGAAACGCAATACTGCTCTAGCCAGCTCTACGTGGTTCGAGAATATTCCTACACGCAACCGGAACTTGACAGAGATGGCGCAGCGCGACCTGCTTATTGCTCTCATCGCGCTCAAGTACACACAATCCAATTCGATGTGCTTCGTGGTGGATGGACAGTGTATTGGTATTGGTGCTGGACAACAATCGCGCATTCAGTGTACGCGACTGGCGGCATCGAAGGCGGCGCTCTGGTATCTGCGCCAGCATCCCAGCGTCTTCGAACTACATTGGAAGCCGGGGATAAAGCGCCAGGACCAGGTCAACGCAATCGATCTCTATCTGCGCGATGACACCACGCCTGCCGAAATTCAGCAGTGGGAAGAACTGTTCGAGGAAGTTCCACCCAGGCTCACTGTGCAGGAGAAGCAGACGTGGCTGCAAGGACTACAGGGCGTTGCACTTGGCTCTGATGCATTTATTCCTTTTCGCGACTCGATCGATTGCAGCGCGCTCTACGGCGTGAAGTACGTCGCCCAGCCTGGGGGCTCTCTGCGCGATGACGATGTTATCGAGGCTTGTAACAGATACGACATGGTGATGGCATTCACTGGCATACGCCTCTTCCATCATTAAATCCACATTTACATTCATCTTGCTTTTTCTGCAGAAAAAGCAAGATGAATGTAAATGTGGATTTAATGACTCTTTAGGACGTAACCAGCAACTTCGTAGCCTCGGCCCACACGTCCCTCTGCTGGCAGATCGGTCACCCAGTCCCACGTTGTCTCTTCTACAACATGGAATGCATTCTGCACCAGTTCAGGAAATACACGAGGAACCTGGGGTAGATAGCGTCGATGTGTTGCGTCATGATCTGTCCCATAGACAGTGAAGGCGAAGGCACGGATGTCGGAGAGCAACACAGCCGCGCCGCCGCTATCTAACAGCTCACGCATAAAATGCAGATGCGCGTTGATGACACGCACACGAAACGCTTGTGCAGCCTCCTGATAGCGCCGGTGACGCTCTTGCTCCATCACTATATCTGGATCAACGCCTTTGATAATATCAAGCACATCGAGCAAGGGATAGATGAAGAGTTGTGAGAGCACGAGCGAGCTGACGACCAGCCCAAAGTCACCAGAACGCAAAGTGTAAATCTGCGGTGGATCGGGGACAGGGCATTGCTCTAAATAGAGGGCTGCGGCATCAAAGACAGCCGTGCTACCCTGGGCAACCAGCGCGGGCCAGTCTTGCTTGCTCATTAAACTTTTAAGGCTGCTGCTCACGCCGCCAGTAAGATCACACTTCACAAAGCGTATACGCTTACGCAACGCGGAAGAGCTCATCTCATCTCGCCCACGCTGCATGGCTGGTAGATCCATATCAGCTAGAACGACCTCTTCAGATGAGCGAGCAAGGTTCATGAGTGGCACTTCAGTACTCGCGCCAGCACCCAGAACAAGCGCACTGCGCGATGCGCTCGGGGCACAATGAGATAGCCCATGTAGAACTATCTCACCGCTTTGTTGGAGATGTTGGGGAGCATACTGACGAAACCATTCGCGTCGAGCAGTTCCCTGTGTCTGGATGTTACTAGAGGTCAGAGTTTCGATACGCACGATAAAAACTACTTCCCAATATATTTTGGAGTTCGTTTCTGCAGGAAGGCTTTGACGTTCTCCCGGTGATCTTCGCTCGCTATGGCAGTATCTTGCAGTTCGCCCTCTAGCTTTAGGGTTGTCTCTAAATCACTATCGAGTGAGGTGTAGAAGAGCTGTTTGATTAATGTGTAAGCTTTTGTAGATCCTTGCGCGAGACGCTGGGCGAGGGCTTGTACGGTAGCCTCAAACTCGCTTGCAGGCACGCATTTGTTGACCAACCCCAGCCGCTCGGCTTCGGCTCCGTTGATCTCCTCGGTCAGCAGCGCCATTTCCAGCGCCTTGCCGAGACCGATCAGGCGGGTTAAAAAATAAGCTCCACCACCATCAGGAACCAGGCCGATACGTGCAAAGGCTTCTGAGATACGGACATTGTCGGCTGCGATGCGCATATCACACGCGAGGGCAATGTTCAGCGAGATGCCAGTCGCAGCACCGTGCAGGGCGGCGATAACTGGCTTAGGCATGCTCCTGAGTACCTGAACCAGGTGATGATACTTTTGCAAATGCTCGCTGACTTTTATCGGCTCTTGCGCGTCATAGCGATCTGTAAAAGCCGAAAGATCCTGACCAGCACCAAACGCCCTACCAGCTCCATTCCACACGACACAGCGAATAGATTCGTCCTGACTCGCTTCTTCGGCCGCCAGGGTTAATTCTTCTAACATCTGGTCATTAAACGCATTTAATTTTTCCGGACGATTCATGGTAAGCGTTACAACGGCCCCATCCTGCTGAACCAGCACGTGTTGGTAATCAGTTCGCATGCAATGCTCCTCTTCGTTGAAAGAAAAATGCTAACCTATGTAGACACGCGTTAGTGAACACATACACACTATATCAGATTGTTTCAAGGAATGGAAAAGCTGATCTCTTATGCTTTGATGGTTGGTGTATCAAGCATCAACACTTCAAGCGCTACGCGTGCGTTGACGTTCTGTTCCAGTGCTTCTTGTGTCCGCAAAGTTGCTCGCACCATCCGTTCAGCCTCGCCCGTCCCTATCTTCACAGCCTGAGCTTTCAGAAGATCGCGCATATCTACATTGACGGTCAGGTCCAGGCAGCTATTCGCGGTCAGGACCATATCATGCCACCATAATAACCAGAGCTCAAGGAAGGTCTGAACTTTTTCATTCTCCGTGCCCAATTTCTGCACAAAGTCAAAGCGCTGCACCTTGTTAATCGTTGGCAGCTTTGTTATAAGTTCCAGTTGAGCCTTGCGCTCGGCAAGCAGGTCTTCATCTTCGACCACCTCGACTGCCCAGCCCAACCGTCCTGCTGCAAGCGCAGCGATAAGCCCAGCCTCCTGCGCTTCAATCTCCCATTGCTCTATAAGAGCTGATCTGATCTGAGACGCCGTCAGGAGTTGCATAGGAATCTTCTGGACACGCGATATGATTGTGGGCAGGAGTAGACCAGCGTCGGGGACGGTGAGGAGCAGCACAACATCTTGCTCCGGCTCTTCCAGCGTCTTGAGCAGACAGTTGGCGGCCTGCGCGTTCATGTCCTGCGCGTCCTCTATAATGAAGATGTTTCGTCGCCCTTCCATCGTGCGACGCGAAGCGTCACTTTGCAGCTCGCGTACTTGTTCAATCAGGATATATTGCTTGTCGGGCGCTTTACTGATTATGTGAATATCAGGATGGTTGCCGTGTAGCACTTTCCTGCACGAGAGACACTGGTTACAAGGCTCTTGAGGGGCGATGCTGGGATCAGAGCTGCCTGTGCACAACAATGTCTGCGCGAAACGCGAGGCTAATAAGCTTTTTCCGATACGCGGTGGACCCGCCAGTAGATAGGCATGTCTCACCTGCTGTGCCGCAAGTGTGCGGCGCAGCATATGGATTGCATGCTCATGGCCGACAATATTCCAGCCTGCTGGTTGTATTGAATAGGTTGCTACCATGCAGACATCGTAGCAGAAATGTTCTTGAATAGCAAGGTTCGTTCTCGCTCAAGACCGCCGCAGGCGATAACCACGAGGGTTGTCACTACGCGTACTTGAGCTTGTTAAAACGGGAAAGTACTAACTAGAACAATGGAAGCCGCATCGTTCTGATTGAGAATATGGTATAATGAATCTCACCTTCAACGTTTAATGAATCACAGCATGCCATAGATAAATATGTTATGCTAACAGTAAATCTGCATACTTTTTTAGATAGAAGACCAACAAAAACCCTGCATTCATATAAGGCCGATGTAACCGATGGATACCTCTATACGTTTGTACAATGCGAATAGCAAATTTTGTTCATCCATTAACGATGATCATCAGAGCCGTTCAAACATTCCACTATCAGAGAACGAGGAAGGTTACGAAGCAGCAGTTCAGGATGAGGAGGTGGAGGCACTCCCCCAAACTCAGACGGCCGCTCTTACGCAACCAGAGAAGGTTGATGTGGCGGATTTCGAGGCGATTTTTCTACGCTTTCAGACTCCGATCACAAACTTTATCTACCATCTGATAGGCAATCGAGAACAGGCTTATGATCTCGCTCAAGATGTGTTTGTGAAGGCCTATAAAGCGTTGCTTGGCGGAACAGTTGTTCAACCAGGCGCGCTCTCGGCATGGCTTTATCGCATTGCAGCCAATACAACGACCGATACGCTTCGGCGCCGACGCCTGATTTCCTGGTTACCGCTCTCTTTGTTTAATGAGGATCGCGGTATAGGTGCCGGGGTCGTCTCGGAATCTGGTGGCAATTCTGGCGATAGCTTTACTAGCAGTGGGGATGAGCAAGGAAATGAGGCACGATCCAGTTCGGTCACTTCGCTATACGAGCGCAATGGCTATGATGGTGGACGCTTCGAAAGTCGGGTGGCGGACCGCGAAATTGTGGAACGCGTCTTTCAGCAACTTCCACAAAAATACTCTGCTTGTTTGTGGCTATACGAAAACGATGGCCTGTCTTGTGCAGAGATCGCTGATGTGCTCAATATAAGCCCCTCTGCAGTAAAGATGCGCTTGATGCGCGCGAGAGAACGGTTTATTGGACTGTATCAAAAAGAGGTCGGTGAAGATTGAACTGTAGCCAGGCGCGAGCATTGCTCGCAATATACCGTGAAACAAATAAAGATCCGCAGGATTTTTCTGCCCTGGCAGATCATCTAGCACATTGTGACGCATGCAGTGCGGCTTCCGCTCAATACAATCTTGTTGGAGAGCGCATCCGTTCGATGCCAACTATTGAACCTTCACCTGATGCTCAAAGCAGACTTATGAAGGCTTTGGCGGCGGAATATGCACGTTTCCTACAGCGTAGCCCCTCTTCAGCCGCGGCAGAGTCCGTTCCTGCTTTCCTTGCTCCTTATCTTCAAGATGTTGCGCACAAACCGGCTCCTTCAGATACACTGAGGGCCTTTTCGTCGGCAAATACGGGTCCGCTTCCCGTTATACGACCCACAAAAGCTCATTCTTCGTACCGAATGAGCCACATCGCTATTTTAGGTCTGGCCGCCTCTTTCTTGATCGTTTTGATGACGGGCGGATTAACAGCCTTGCTGCTGATTGCAAGGCAGGGACCTTCCAACTCTATCCCAATAACGTCAAATACAAGCATCCATCAGTCATCGCAGGTAGATACTGTTCCACACGCAACTTTGGCCGCTTATCCTCATGTGGCAAGTGCTGTGGCCAACGAAGATTCCATTTACTATACGGCGTACAATGATGGTGCAACAGATTGGATGCTGGAAAAGCTTGATAATAGTAGCAGTCAGACAAGCATTCCCTTACTTTCTACGCCCTCCACAAATCCTTTGCTCGTATTAGGTGGCACCAAAGATTGGCTCGTCTGGCTACAGATCGATGCCCCATCGCAGACAAAGGGCAAGGCTACTTCTCCACTCACCGAAAAGAAGCTGGAGGGCTCCTGGAGCCTGCATGCACTCTCTCTCAGCTCTCATACATCCACTTCAATACATGAGGATGTTAAGTCCATTCTCTTGCATAAAGATAGCTTTGATAGCGCAAATATTCCATCATGGATCAATGCTCCTGTACAGGGGCTCTGGTTCATACAAAACAGGGTACTCGTTACCTTCATTGACAATAAAGGGACGTCCCACCTGGTTAGCTATCAATTGGATACAGAGAAGGGTTCTGCAACAAAGGAACTGGCACGTACGAGTAAAGGCCACATCCTGACCTCGCCTACGGCAACAAACGATGGCACCACTATCTATTGGTCCGAGGAATGGATGTCGAATGCCGGTGGTCTGATCGGTAAGATCTGGACACAACAGATAGTAGATTCTACTCCCAATCAGGGGGGTAGATGGGCACCTCATACAAAGACAGAAACATATCTGTTCCGTCCCGACGAAAACTTGTTTCATCCACAGATCGTGAATAGCACGCTCTTCCTGCTTAATAATGCAACGGGTATAACTGGAAACACGCAAAATGGCGTTCAGCAGGAACAAAATGTACAATCTACTGCCACTGCAACGTCAAAACTTGGAACAACAGCAACTGTACGGCCTGCTGCAACACCAGTTCCGCTGAATATAGCGACCGTTCTGGGCGGTGCCACAAGAATCGATCCAACGATTCGCATACCACAGATCGATGAGACGCTTGCCGGGAAGTTGCTAGCCTTTACGGCTGATGGCTCACTTTCACAATCAACGCCTATAGACGATAACAAGCCCGTCTCGGCGCTGCAAGGTGGCTCACGCTTCTTAATCTGGGAGAATGCAGCGGGAAGCTTTGGAATGTATGACGTGGCGACTCGATCGCAGGTAAGTATCGATCCCGCCGATATTCCCAAAGATGCCGCTTTCATGGCTGTGAATGGCGATACGGCTGTGTGGGCCGTCTACACAAAACCAGCAAGCCCGGATACTATTCAGGGCAATACGGATTCTAAAGTTACCTTCGGAACATTCAAGTGGCCTTCTAGCCAGAAAGTCGCAGCGAGCTCTTAAGAATTATCGTCCATTTTCACCCTTTGCGCGACGCGCAAAAGGTGAAAATGGACGATAATTCTTAAGATAAGTAAAGTTTAGCAGCCGAGCTGCTTGGCGATGAGCATACGTTGTACTTCACTAGTACCCTCGCCAATCTCGTTGATCTTTACGCTGCGCCAGTAGCGTGAGACGGGATATTCATCCATAAAACCATAGCCGCCATGAATCTGTACCGCCTGGTCCGCCGACCTTTTCGCTGCTTCTGAAGCAAAGAGCTTGGCCATCGCTGCCTCGCGAGTATATGGCTGACCTTCCATATGTAGCCAGGCCGCTTTATAATACATGAGACGTGCTAGCTCGATCTCCATGTCCATATCTGCAAGCTTGAATTGAATGGCCTGAAATTTGCTGATGGGTTGCCCAAACTGTTTGCGCTGCTTCGCATAGCTCAGTGCCTCGTCTAGACAGGCTTGCGCCAGACCTACAGAGAGGGCCGCGATAGCAACTCGCCCCGCATCCAGGATCTGCATAAATTGCTTGAAACCTTCTCCTGGCTTGCCAAGTATATTTTCGGCCGGAATGGCGCATTCCTCAAATGCCAATGGACGAGTGTCAGAGGCTTTCCACCCCATCTTCTTGTAGGCTTTTCCGATGACATAGCCGAGCGTATCCCTGGGTACAACAAGGTTTGAGATCTCTTGACGACCGTTAGGCTGAGTGCCGGTGACGGCGGTGATAGTGACTCCTCCGGTCATATTTGTGCCGGCGTTGGTGATAAATGCTTTGGAGCCGTTGATATGCCACTGATTATCCTGCAATGTCGCTCTGGTCTGTGTACCGCCTGAGTCGGAGCCTGCTTCCGGTTCGGTCAGGCCAAAGGCCCAGAGCTGTTCGCCGCGTGCAAGTGGCATGAGCCAGCGCTCTTTTTGCTGCAGATTTCCGAAGAGATGAAATGGCGAGGCCCCCAGCGAGGTGTGCGCCTCCATTGTGATGCCAACAGATACGTCACCACGCGAAATTTCCTCGATCGCTATACAATACGAGAGAAAATCGGCTCCAGCTCCGCCATACTCTTCTGGAAATGGCAATCCCAGCAGACCAAGTTCGCCCATCTGATGAATAAGCGCATAGGGAAACTCTCCTGTCGCATCCATTTCTTCAGCAATAGGCTTGATTTCCTGCTCAGCAAACTCTCTACAGGTATCTCGAATAGCAATCTGCTCATCGTTGAGGGTAAAATCCACGTCACCAACTCCTTTTTCTATCTCTCTCTTCTGCCTGAATTGGACAGGCAAACAATCTGTACTCTTCATTATATGAGACGAGAGCAAGGCTCAGAAAAGGTCAATCTGCTAGATAGTATCAAAAATACTATAAATCGCCACTTTAAATCCAGAACAACAGCAAAAATCCCTTGCAGTAACTATGATAGCAAACCTGCAAGGGATCTACTCATGTTCCACGGAATCCGAGACTCTTATGAAACGGCTTCGCTGTTCTCCGTTGTATGTGCACCTACGCCTTTACGCAGCATGGGGACTTTGTCCAATGCTTCCCAGGGCAGATCGATATCGGTGCGCCCAAAGTGGCCGAAGGCGGCTGTGGGCTGGTAGATGGGGCGGAGCAGATCCAGGGATTGAATGATGCCCGCCGGGCGCAGATCGAAGTGCTCGTTGATGAGGCGAATGATCTCTTCATCCGATACTTTCCCGGTTCCAAATGTCTCGACAAAGAGCGAGAGGGGGCGTGCCACGCCGATTGCGTAGGCTATCTGTAACTCCAGGCGCTCCGCGAGTCCGGCGGCGACTATATTTTTTGCGATATGACGCGCGGCATAAGCAGCGGAACGGTCTACCTTGGTCGGATCTTTGCCGCTAAAGGCACCGCCGCCGTGACGGGCCATACCACCATAGGTATCAACGATAATCTTACGACCAGTTAGACCCGCGTCTCCCATAGGACCGCCAGTGACAAAACGACCGGTAGGATTGATGAAGAACTTGGTATCCGCATCCAGCAGATGTTCAGGGACGACGGGTTTGATGATATGCGTGATGACATCGTTACGAATCTGCTCGCGATCTATATAGTCAGCGTGCTGCGTTGAGACGACGATGGTATCCACGCGCACGGGGCGACCCTGCTCGTATTGCACTGTTACTTGTGCTTTGCCGTCTGGACGGAGATACGTCATTGGTCCACTACCGCCCCATGACTTACGTCGTACTTGCGAGAGCTGACGAGTGAGCTTGTGAGCCAGGCTAATGGGCATCGGCATCAGTTCAGGCGTCTCGTTGCAGGCAAAGCCGATCATCATACCCTGGTCACCGGCTCCTATGCGCTCTAGTTCATCATCGCTCAGCCGTGCAACGCTGTCCTTCGTCTCCAGGGACGCACTTACGCCCATATCGATGTCGGGCGACTGCTTCCCAATTGATGTTGTTACCCCGCACGTTCGATAGTCGAAGCCATAATCAGCGTTTATATATCCTACCTGCTCGATCGTCTTGCGCACGACGGCAGGGATGTCTACCCAGGCAGAGGTGGTAATTTCACCCGCGACGAGTACAAGGCCGGTCGTGGTTGCGGTTTCGCAGGCGACGCGGGCCGTTGGATCTTGAATAAGTATGGCGTCCAGAATTCCGTCAGAAATCTGATCGCATAGTTTGTCAGGATGGCCTTCGGTCACTGACTCGCTGGTAAAAAAGGTCTTCGGGTTGCGCATGAAACTAGTCATGGCTATTCCTTTCTCTAAAAAAACTATAGACGCGTCTGTGGAGGGTACTCTTGATTGTTCTCTTTCATAGAACAGGTCAGCGAGAGGAGAAAGCGTCGCAGGTGCGGGGCACAAAAAAACCCCTACTTGTTAGGGGTTTGGCTTTACTGCACATTCCCCTCATCTTGCGGCAGCTACCGCCGGAATTGGCACCCTTCCTGCTAGGACAAGGGGGTTGCCGGGCTTCATCGGGCCGTTTCCCTCCACCTCTCTTGATGAGAGCGATCTCATTGTTATTCTATTGTTCGTGTGCTTGCATGCAGAGATCCGTAGTTTTCATGCTACTTCACTCTGCATTGTACGCCAAGCAGAGAACAGATGTCAATGCACTGACGCCACTAGACGCTCTATCCTTACAACTATCAAAATGCATTGTGGCAACAATGATACGTTTATTACCCGCGTAGCGACAATACCTCGTGGTTGTGGTTGAGAGCAAGCCTTACCTGTGCCTCTCCAAAAGGCAACCACGACAGGGACAAGCTACTGTCGCTACGCGAGGCGAAATGTATTATTTTAGGTACCGGACTCCCAGGAGTTGAGGTACTTATCCTGCTCTGGCGTGAGCGTATCGATTTTGATGCCCATAGAGTGGAGTTTGAGGGCGGCAATGTTCTTGTCCAGCTCCTGTGGCAGAGTGTATACGCGCGGCTCCATCTCTTTGGCATACGAGAGCATGTATTCTGAGCCCAGCGCCTGATTGGCAAAGCTCATATCCATGACACTGGCGGGATGGCCCTCGGCAGCCGAGAGATTGACCAGACGACCTTCTGCTAGCAAGTGGACCTGACGTCCGTCTGCATAGGTATATTCGTCCACGAAATCGCGCACGCGGCGCTTGCTGGTCGCCAGCTTCTCAAGGGCGGGAATGTTGATTTCGTCGTTGAAGTGGCCGGAGTTGGCGATGATGGCTCCGTCTTTCATACGCTCAAGATGCTGCTGATCGATGACGTTGATATCGCCGGTTACGGTGACGAAGATATCGCCCAGGGCAGCAGCCTCGATACCAGGCATGACACGATAGCCATCCATAACGGCTTCTAGTGCGTGCGTAGGATCAACCTCGCAGACAATGACGTTGGAGCCCATACCATGTGCACGTGAGGCCACACCGCGTCCGCACCAGCCATAGCCGAAGACGACAAACGTGCGTCCAGCGAGCAAAATATTGGTCGCACGGATGATCGCGTCGAGTGAGCTCTGACCTGTACCATAGCGGTTGTCAAACAGATGCTTGGTGTCAGAATCATTTACGGCCAGCACGGGAAATTTGAGCACGCCCTGGCTCTCCATGCTGCGCAGGCGGATCACGCCAGTCGTGGTCTCTTCCATTCCGCCGATGATGTCGCCAATGAGATCTGTGCGCGTCGTGTGAATGGTGGAGACAAGGTCACAGCCGTCGTCCATCGTCATCTGTGGCTTGTGGTCAAGCGCAGAGTTGATATGGCGATAGTAGGTCTCCTCGTTTTCGCCTTTGATAGCAAATGTAGGAATGCCATATTCGCTCACTAGAGCGGCCGCAACGTCGTCTTGAGTAGAAAGTGGGTTTGAGGCACACAGGACCAGATCAGCCCCTCCTGCCTTTAGCGTAATCGCTAAATTTGCGGTCTCGGTTGTAATATGTAAACAGCCAGACATGCGCACTCCCTTGAGAGGCAGGTCTTTGGCGAAGCGCTCGCGAATCAGTCGCAATACTGGCATATCTTTCGCGGCCCACTCGATGCGGCCTTTGCCGCGAGCAGCCAGAGATAAATCTTTTACATCTCCACGTGTTGATGTTGTCATATATTTTATTTGTTCCCTTCTACTGAAGTTATATAGCAATGCCCATGTAACCATTACAGAACATGCTCGTTGCATTGTACAACATTTCTTATGCAGCGACTATCATTATAGTTTCGGTGAGCTCTTCGCGTGCTTGCCCCTCGCCGAGAGCAAGCTCTTCTGCTGACATTAAAAACGTGAATATTTCACGAGCTCATCGTAGCGCCTGGTAACGTCCTGCATGGCTAAAGCAGACGTTCCATCGATACCAAAGCCTGCACAGGCAAATGAACCCAGGATGTTGCCATGCACGACCGCTCGCTTGAGGTCATCGACAGCATATCCTTGCTCGGTCGGCTTTACAGATGACAGATAGCCCAGGAAGCCTCCACCGAATGCGTCACCAGCCCCTGTCGGATCAACCACCTCTTCTAGTGGATAGGATGGTGCTGTAAAATATGTTCCATCATCGCCGAAGAGCAATGCACCATAGCTACCTAATTTAATGACAACATATTTTAGGCCCATGTTGAAAAAGTGCCGTACCCCTTTTAAAATGCTCGCTTGCTCGGTATACTGGCGCACCTCTTCTTCGCTCATCAAGAGCACATCCACCCGCTTCATCACTTCTGATAGGGCCGGTTTCTCTATGTTGATCCATAGCTCCATAGTGTCAAGGACCGTCAGTCGAGCTTTGGGCATCTGCTCCAACACTTCCATCTGTAACTGAGGCTGGATATTGGCGAGAAAGACAAGAGAGCTTTCAGTATAAGAGGCTGGGACGGTGGGATGAAAATCAGCGAAGACGCCGAGCTGGGTATCCAGCGTATCGCGTGAGTTCATGTCCATATGGTATCGACCGTACCAGTGAAAGGTTTTCCCCTCATGAATTTGTAAACCTTCCAGACTGATTGCACGTTGACGCCAGAAGTCAAGATGTTCGCGGGGAAAATCGCTGCCAACAATACCAACCAGATTGACATGGTCATAAAGTGAGGCTGCCGTGACACAATGAGATGCTGAACCACCCAGCACGCCCTCTTTTTTAGCAAATGGAGTCTCTATTGTGTCTAGAGCAACAGAACCGACAACAAGTATGGGCAAAATCCGCCTCCGTTATACAAAAGATAGAATACTCTCTAAGAAATTTTTAGGGTGTACTACGAATCGCTATACTGGAGTTGCATCGCTGAGATGCTCAATCACTCCATCGAGAAATGCGATCGTCTGATTGAATTTATCACGCGCCATTTCACGTGCCGGATTAGTATTCAATGACCGATACAACTCGATAAAACGCTCTTCTACATGGCGCAGGATCGCGGCGAGTACATCACCTGTAATTGCTCGATTCGCATAGCGTGCACCAAATTCAATCAGCGAGGTCACCACAGCTAATCCACTCAGTCGTCCCAGTTTATCCGCGTCGTACAAAATTTGACCTTCGCTGACATTTTTCCCGCGCTCTTCCTCCGGTACAAGCGTTGCGTGTGCCAGGATCGCTCGCTCCACAACACCTATCTGCTCGTCTGGAATATCCTGTTTGTGCAGAAAATCAACCGCCATTTCGGCTGACTTGATTTGATGATCAGCGTATCCATGTGCCACCGTAGAGATATCATGCAGATACGCAGCAATCACAAGGGCATCAAGATCCACAGCAGAGCTTTGTCCTTCCTCACTCTCCTCCTCATCCTCTATCTGTAAAGCCAACATCTTGCAGTTTGCAACGACCGCGCTAGCATACCGAAAACCTTCACTGCCTAATACCTCTTCTGCATATCGAGCAGCGGCTTGCACGACATCTATATTCATACACATACCTTCCAAAGTATTGAAATTCTCATCCTATGAAGCTCAGCGCTGGCATAACCCACGATATCTAACGAAGAGGACGCCTGATTCTCGCTTTATCCGCCCAATAGTACTAGGGCATCTGCTAATGATTGCTGCATCTCCACCAGAGTATGCTACCATGATAGACGATACATTACTCTACCGCAAGTGTACATGACTATTCTAGCATGTTACTGATAGCGTTGGTTGTCCGTTCCACTAGACAGAAGGAAATTGCATTTCCATAGCTGTGAGAAAGCTCCAGGGGCCAGAGAGCTCTGAAGTTTCTCGCGCGCGACCGGAGATAGGCACTGTCTTCTCTTGCATGGAACGGGCAAGAAATTAACAGTAGCTATCGAAGGGATTGTAGCGCATGGTCCGGGTGGAAACCAGGGAAAACTCCTGGTCTTTTGAACAAATTTACGACGAATATAAGACACCTATTTATAACTATGTATATCATCTGGTAGGCGATCGTGAGCAGGCGGATGATCTGACTCAGGATACCTTCTTGAAGGCTTTTCGCGCTCTACCAAAAATGGATGCAAACTTAAAACTATCGGCATGGCTTTATCGTATTGCAACAAATACTGCATATGACGCGCTTCGTCGTCGTAAGCTCATTGCCTGGTTACCCTGGCAGGATCTTGATCATGAGCCAGCCGATGTTGAGAGTGCAGATCCACAAGAGATATATGGAACGACAGAGATGGTTCGTGCAGCCCTCCGTCGTATGCCTCAGCAATATAGAGCGGCGTTACTCCTGTACACACAGGAGGGTTTCTCCTACAGTGAAATCGCTGACGCACTCAATATCGCTGAGAGTGGTGTCAAGATGTATCTTTCTCGCGCACGGCAATCATTTAGAGAACAGTATAAAGCTTTGGAACAAGGAGGAGGAGCAAAATGAGTTGCGAGCAAGTCAAGGAATTGCTGAGCATGTACCTTGACAACGAGCTCGCATCAGAAGATTGTCACAGCGTCGCTTGCCATCTGCATTTTTGTACTGATTGTAACGCAGTTCTGGCAGACTTTCGTCGCATTGACGCGCTCCTCTCTCATTTACCTCTTGTTGAGCCACGGCGCTCCTTAGAGGAGAGAATTTTCTCTTCAACTGAATATAAAGAGTTGACCGGTACCTGGGGCGGATACTACTACGGAGGAGGTTATAGATTGCCTTCTTCTCGTAGACTTCGTGATGACCCCAGTCGCCCAAAACTTGTTGCTTTACCAGGTAGACAGCTTGCGCAGACGTCAGCGGAGGTACACAACGTAACAGTGCTTCCCAGGCGTCGTCGTTGGCTTTCCACCATTGTACGCTTCGTTCGTATCGCGATGACGATCGGTTTTCTTCTCACACTTGGCATAAGTGTTGTTATCGGTTGGATGGCATCCGCAGCAAAAACAGTTCTAGGCTTGTTGTAGCTACAGAGGAGCATCCAAATAACGGTTCCTGTCTCGTGGGAATATGGGATATGTGGTGCAATTGGAGGAGGGAAACATGGCCGTAGCACAAACCTTTTCAGCCAGCTCGATTAAACCTGTTCTGGCTATCGCTAATCCAGAGGAGATCGCTCAGCGAGGAGTTTTCGCAGTCTTTCGCACGCGATCGATGATTCCTATTCATCATTTATTAAGTTGTGTTGAACGCCGCGATCGAGCCATCCTTCTGCTTCTGGATGGAAGGCGTACATTGCGCGATGTAGCGCGGTTGACTCGTCGCAATGAGCTCGAAATGGCGCACGTTCTGGTTCGTCTTCTAAAACGCGGGTATATCGATTTTTTAGCACGTCCGTTGGAGACGCAAAGAACTTTCTAGTGGGGATGGCAGAGGAAAGATGACGAAGAATTTGAGTGGAAAGATTGACGAATTCTTCGCATCAAAAATTTTGCTCTCAAAAACGATAACAATTTACGTGCTTATACGTTATAATACATATGCCTGGGATGGAAGCGGGATGTGCGTGAGCAAGCAGATCCACCTCGACGAGTGGCTTGTAACGTATGTCTAGATTTTACGTGCGGCCTTTTCCCCATGGGGTTCGCATGCGCACGTCTTAGAGCTTCGCGTGGCGCTTTACGCAGACGCGTGGTAAGGGAAGGACGAGCTGGCACCCCGTCCTGCCCTTGCTTTTATTATGTAGGAAGGGTCGATGCAATTCACGGTACGATCACTCGGCGGCAAGTTGATAATCGGTGCAATGTTGATTTTCTTGCTCTGTCTGCTCCTTTTCTCTTTACTATCCTGGGTTCTGTTCAGATCCTACTCCGAATATCAGGCGAGGAGAGACGCTCAAACACATCTTGCGCTTATCCACGCATCCTATCAAGCTCATATGACTGGACTCATCCGCGATTTAGCAGGTGTTACTTCCGATTCGCGTGTCGTAGCTACACTGAAACATCCGCCTACCCCAGATGATAATGCTTATCTGCAAAAACTACTCGTGACCTATGCTGTGCGTGATCATATCTCGACTCTCAACGTCATTTCTACAGGCAAGCATGAACTCGTGGCGCATGGAGATCCGGGCGCTTCGCTCTCAAAGGATACTCTTCATCTAGTGGATCAAGCATCCAGGGGAAGACCTGCTGTGGCTCTCCATCCAGGCACACTTCCAGCTCCGGGCATATCTCTGAGCACGCAACCTTCCGTATTTGATATAGCGCTTCCTATTCTGGATACAGAACGAGTTCCACGCGGAGTACTTGAGGCTGTGCAACCGATTGATGGCTACTTCGTTCAATTGCTTACTCAACAAACAGGCATTCATAGCATCTTCTGTGAATCGGGGCACATTATAAGCATGACAGATAGAGACCAGTATACTTCCAATCCTGGTCAGAGCCTATCTGAGCAGCAGCTTTGCACTTCCGGCCAACCAAGACTTCTTTCACGCCCTCAATCGTCTTTGTTACTTGCTGCTCCAATGACTGTCAATGAACAGGCCGGAGATTCTCCTACGCTGGTCATTGCAACCGTGGAACCACTGATAAATGCTGATAGCTTCCAACCACGTGTGCTGCTTATTTTCGCGGGCGTAGGCATTTTCGTCTTTGCGTTGGGCGTCATTCTCTATGCGTTTATAACAAGTGTGCTGCTCATTCGCCCGCTACGACGCCTACAGGCTAACGCACAGGCACTGGTCACCAGTAACACAGGTGTTCAGATCGGTTTGCCGCTGACGAATGAACTGCATATGCTGGCTAGCTCCTTTCAATTGCTGGTTGAGTCTCTCTACAGCGAGAGCCAGGCCCTGACTGATCAGATGAGCAATCTCTTGATTATGAGTGATGCTCTTATGTCGACTATCAATCTGGAGCATCTGCTCGCGGAAATTGTGACGCAGACGGGGCAGATTATGCAAGTCAAACATGTGACACTTCTGCTGTATGGACGCGAGATGCCCTCACCCTGGGCGGTGGCGCACTGGCCTGGAATGGCTGAAAATAGTACTGATCTAGAAAAATCTGCGCAGGGGGTTGCGACCGTCTATACCGATCCTGATGGTGACATTACGTTGGCGGCGACGACAAAAATGGCGGCTATTCCAGCTCCACAAGCCAAAACAGCAAGTGCGAAACGGCGTGCTCTTCGTGGCACAAAATTTTCTCAAGCGAAGACTGCTGGTGATTCTTCCTATGGACGACACCGAACGCGCATTCCACGCCAGGTTTTACGCGATCTGGATATGATCCTGGCTCGTATGGCTATTCATCGTCAGAAGATTGTGTATGGCGAGGATATTCACACGATTTACCAGGAGCGTAAGGATTCCTGGGCCCTTATGGCTCTAGAGATTGGCTATCGCTCCGCTATTTCTGTTCCCTTGCTTTTATCAGACCAGCCAATTGGCGCATTTATACTTTATACTGATGAGCCTCATCCAATCAGTAGCCGGGATACCTTCCTGTTGACCACGACGGCACTACAGACTGCGATGGCGATTGAGAATGCATTGCTCTTCGCTGAAGTGAAAGAGAAGAATACAGCCCTCGAACGTGCCAATCACTTGAAATCACAGTTCCTTGCTAATGTAACTCATGAACTGCGCACACCCCTACACAGCATTATTAGCTATGGTGCGTTGATACTAGAGGGCTTCGTGGAGGGGTCGTTGACGACGGAGCAAGAAGAACATATCCAGTTTATTGTCAATAGAGCTGAAGATCTTTCACATCTTGTGGATGATATGCTCGATCTCTCTAAAATTGAGGCAGATCGCATAGAGGTGAAACCAGAGCCAATCGAATTACTTCCTTGCCTTACTGAGGTGGTCAATCAACTGAAGCCAATCGCAAATACTAAAGAGCTGTATCTCCGCTTGGAGATAGAGAAGGCGCTCCCGCTGGCGTTGGCCGATAGCCATCGTTTGCGTCAGATAGTACTCAATCTGGCCTCTAATGCCCTCAAGTTTACGGAGAAGGGCGGCGTGACTATCCGTTGTAAACATTTGAAGCAGAATGATATGCTGCATATCTCAGTCAATGATACAGGCATTGGCATCTCACCTGCTGCTATCGGCTATATCTTTGAGGCATTCCGCCAGGCTGATGGTAGTACAACACGCCGTTTCGGAGGCACCGGCCTCGGCTTGACGATCGCGAAAAAACTGATCGAACTGCAAGAGGGAGAGATTACCGTGGAGAGTGTGCCCGGCGAAGGCTCAACATTCGCATTCACTCTTCCAATTGCTCTCCTTTGAGAGGAAAAGCAAGACGGATGTATCTGTCTTGCTCTACCATTTCAAGCAATTCAGAGAAATTTACAGGTACATGAAAAAGGACAACGAAAGATATAATTCTATGAATACATCTATCCATAACGCGCAGCCTACCATCCTCATAGTCGAAAATGAGGCGTCCAACCGCATTCTGATCGAACGAGTTCTGTCAACACGTGGCTACCGCTGTATCTCTGCCTCTAACGGCCGTGAAGCACTCGACACGCTCGACCATGAAAAGGTCGATCTTATTCTGACCGACCTCTCTATGCCTGTTCTGGATGGCTATCGCACTACTCAGCTCATCCGTGCCCGACCAGGTCTGGAGAATGTTCCTATTGTCGCAGTCACCGCCTTTGCTTTAAGCGATGAGGGCGAGGCCGCCAGGCAGATCGGTTGCACCGAATATCTTACCAAGCCATTCAAACCCCGCCAACTCTTAGAAGTTGTCGAACGCTTACTCGCGCCCAGTTGATATGATGGCCTGCCGCGAATCCGCTTGCTTAAGAGGCTCACATAGCGACTGTGGCTTGTCTCTGTCGTGGCTTCGCCATCACGCAAAACGATTGCGTGCAAGCACCTTGCTGGCACCATCCTGTGATGAAATCCGCTTGACAACGATGGACACACGATTTTCAGCGTTGAGGATAGCCCAATAGGCATTCAACACCTCCTCAATGCTTCCAGTGCAAGGTAGGAACAGCGGATCACCACGAAAGCTGGGGAGAGGATTGCCATCGCCCTGATATGTTGTCAAACCGAATCCATAACCGCGTGGTGGCCTGGCTAGATAATAGATGAAACGATCCGTGAGTGCTGGATCGGCCTGATTGGCCTTCAAAATGCTTAGAGTTACTCTCTCTTGATGCTCTCGCAAGTCGAGCATCCCACTGATGCGAGGGGTGTAGTGTGGAGCATCCGGTTCGCGTTCGCGCTTCTCTAAGGCGGCAGTAAACGTGCTGTCTGTAAGCAACGCGTCGTAAATAGTACGAGTCTGGTCTCCGTTGCTCACCAGGTAGACGTTTGGAAGCTCTAGCATGGCATCGTAGATAAGCAGCTCTGGATTGTCCATCTGGCGGATATCAATGGGTTCGGTCCTTACTGCCGTATCATCTACCACAAACTTTCGGTTACGGCTCCCCGCGCTCCGCCCCATGATCCAGTAAATAAGCAGCCAGGCGTCTTCAACTGAAGAGCGACCAATAATCAATCCCCTGCCAGGATAGAGATTCTTTCGCAAAAGCTCTACATTCGCTGCTGCGATAGTGCTAGCGTCCATAATCAATACTCCTATTATAAAATACATTCTATGGGTTTCTTCCATCTCTTGACGTTTTGTGCTGAGAGTGTGTTGGACGCCCATCGCCTTTGCTTTCTTCTCTTCCCGGTCCATATGCACGCCTTCGGTGTGCCCTTCTTCTTAAGGATGTTTTTACATTTTTTCATACTTTTCTGTGCAGAGCACAGAAAAGTATGAAAAAATGTAAAAACATCCTTAAGAACTGTTTCAGGCAGCGAAGCTGCACACTACATTCTGTTAGAACGTGGAGGCGATGGGCGTCCAACACGCTCTCAGCACAAGACGTCAAGAGATGGAAGAAATGCATGAAATGGAAAAACATTTTTAGGACGAGTGAATATGTGCTCGTTTTAGTACTGCTTGGGCTGCGAAGAAGCCGCACATGCCGTGCACGCCACCGCCCGGCGGCGTCGAGGATGAGCAGATAAAGATGTTCTTTGCTGGCGTGGTATAGGGAACGGGCCGGATGGTTGGTCGCGTGAAGAGCTGCAATATATCCTGCGCGCCGCCGTTGATGTCGCCACCTATATAGTTTGCATTATACTCTTCTAGACCAGCTGGATCTGTAATGACGCGGGCCAGAATGCGTTCGCGAAATCCTGGCGCAAAACGCTCTATCTGCGCCTCAATCCGCTCTGTCATATCGAAGCTTGATCCATTGGGGACATGACAATAGGCCCAGACAGTGTGCTTGCCTGCGGGTGCGCGCGAGGAATCTATCAAGCTTTGTTGCGCCACCAGTACATAAGGGCTTTCAGGAGGCTTCCCGCGCCATGCCTGCTGCTCAGATTCCGCAACCTCCGCTAGCGTTCCACCCAGATGTACCGTGCCGGCTCGCAAGCAATCCTGTGCACGCCAGGGGATAGGGCCATCCAGGGCGAAGTCGATTTTGAATGATCCCATACCATAGCGATACCGCTGCAAGCTCCGCTTGTAGCCTTCAGGCAGGCGATGACCGGCGATGCGCAGTAGCTGGCGGGGTGTGACATCAAATAAAACTGCACGTGCCGCTGGCAGTTCATCAATGTTTTTCACTTCGATGCCCGTGACGATCTCTCCGTTCAGTGAGCGCAGATATACCGCCATTGCATTCACGATCATCTGCGATCCGCCTCGCGGTACGGGCCAACCGAACACATGCCCGGCCGTCGCCAGCATAAGACCCGCCGCCGCACTCGCTACAAAGTTTAGTGGAATCTGGGCATGGGCACAAATGCCGGCAAGCATAGCCCTCGTCCTCTCGCTTTTGAATGTATGCTCAAGCAGCATTTGTGCCGGCTGAATGGCTGAGAGACCAAAGGGAGCGAGTGCAAAAGGATGCAGCAGGGGTGCTATACGCAGTGGTCCGAGAAAAGCATTCGCTATCGTATTCCAGTTCTCGACAAACGGTTCTACGAGCCTCTTATAGGCGTGCGCGTCATCTCCCAGAGAGAGGCTGGTCGCTTTCACAGAACGCTCTAGAAGCATGGTGCTCCCATCATCAAGCGGATGTGCTAACGGAACTTCGGGATGCAGCCATTCCAGGCCATATTGTTCAAGAGGGAGAGTACGCAAGAAGGGCGAACCAATTCCCAGCGGATGCACGGCCGAGCAGATATCGTGCACAAAACCTGGGAGGGTAAGCTCTTTTGAACGTGAACCGCCCCCAATCGTGTCTTTCGCCTCTAGTACAAGCACCGATTGACCGGCCTGCGCGAGCACAATAGCCGCCGCGAGACCATTTGGTCCCGATCCTACAACGATCGCATCATAATCCTGTCGTACCATTGTATATTCACTGCTCTCTCTATCGATTTTTCAAACGAGCTCGTTACCATTCTTTGGGAGGAAAACGGCTCTCTTTCATTGTAGTTCGAATCGTAGCTCAATGCCACATGGCTTTCCAGCAGATTTATCGTGCGCTCACTTTGTGTTATAATCGTTGCATGAAAATTCACATTCGCTATTTTGCTTCAATTCGCGAGATTATGGGGCAAGCAGAAGAGACACTTACTGTTCCTGACACTGCCAGGGTAACCGATGTGCGGGAGCTTCTGCTGGCACGCAATCCGGACACTCAATCAGCCCTGCAATCAGTTTTGGAACGCTCGGTCTGCGCGGTCAATCGTCGCTACGTGCCTGCCGATATCGTGCTCAACGATGGCGATGAGATTGTCTTTATTCCCCCGACAGGAGGAGGCCAGCTCTTGGAACCTATTGTTCTACTGACACGCGAACCGCTTGATCGGGATGGACTGATCGCCTCGGTGAGCCATCCGAGTATTGGTGGTATTGTGACGTTCGAAGGAGTTGTACGTGACAATGCTCGCGGGAAAGAGGTGCGCTACCTTGAATACGAGACGTATGAAGAGATGGCGGTTCAGCAGATCCGCACTATTCTTGTTGAGGCGGAGCTGCGATGGGGTATAGAACGCGTAGCCGTTGCTCATCGCTTCGGGCGTTTGGAGGTTGGTGAGGCGAGCGTGATAATCGTTGTGGCCAGTCCTCACCGGGCGGAGGCGTTTGAGGCGTGCCGTTATATTATTGATACGCTGAAAGCAACTGTGCCTATCTGGAAAAAAGAGGTGGCGACGAACGGCGAGGAATGGGTTGAGGGCTAGTCGAGCGTAGATCCTGTCTCGCCCTTTAATCTTTCATCGCAATTTTTTGGGAACAAATAACCACATAGTGCCTACTTTTATGGTATAGTTGTATGAAAAGAAGGTGCCTTTTTTATTCGGAGGTGCACCAGTCCATTTACGGGCGGGCGAACGCTTCTGGATAAGAAAAGAAGAGTACATAGATGTTCGAATAGCGCGTCTCTCGTTATAGACCAACGATCTGGGATAGGTCATCGGTTTCTCTCGGAGCTTGTTGATGAACTTATTCGAAAAACAGTCCCGCCTCAATCAGTTCTTCGCGCAAAATCCGGTGAATGCAGCCTATGTGGCGGGCTCGCTCACCAATAGAACAACTTTTGGTCATCTCAGCGATATCGATATCGCGGTTCTCCTGATGGATCAAATCAAAGCCGATCAATTTCTCGATTTTCAACTTTACTTTCTCAGTGAACTCGCCAAACGCCTGGAATCAGATTATATTGATGTCGTGATCTTAAATCAGGCTTCCCTCCTCCTCAAGCTACAGGTTATTAAATACGGACAGATTCTCTTCAGTCGTAGTGAGAAGCAGCGTGTTTCCTTTGAAACAAAGGCAGTGATGGCCTATCTGGACTTCAAAAAGTTTGATGATATCCAGAATCAGGCTCTGAGCCGCCGCCTCTCAGTGCAGGTGCTCCCCATCGATAAAGAACTCATTCAGGGCTCACTTCAACAGTTGCGCGCATCTATAGAGATTTTACAGGACCTGGGAAAAACGGAACGCTCAGATTTTACAGCGGATTATCACTTCTATGGACTTGCAGAACGCTATATGCAGTTGGCTATTGATGCGTGCCTGTATATCTGTAGTGTTCTGATTGCGTCGCTTGGACTTAGAAGGGCCGAGGGCTATCATGAGCTCATCAGTATTCTGGCGGCCCAGCAGATTATCCCGCGCACGCTCTCCTATCGTTTAGAGACGTTGACAAATCTGCGCGATACTCTCATTCATGAGCCCACTGGCCTTAGCCACGATCTTCTTTACGATCACATTCAGCATAATCTGGATGACCTGAAAGAGTTTGCAGATACTATAGAGAAAAGGCAGGCTTGATTCTCTAAACGAAGGGCAGCTCGGAGAGACCATCCATATACAGAAATATGTTATTTCTCCGAGCTGCCCTTCGTTTATTAGGAGATCGCTTCGTTTAATGAGCGCAGTGTGTTTACCTGGCTCATTGCTTCCGCTGCCTTTTCCGGCTGACCAGTCTCTTCGTAGATTTGTGCCAGAGTCTCATATGCGAGCAGCATAGAGGGCTCCATAGCAATCGCCTGCTGGACGGTATCCAGCGCCTCATCGTAGCGTTTCACCTCACGGAGAGTGTCGGCGAGATCATTATAGTAATTAGCGTTAAGCGGGTCGCTCTCGATGGCATTCTGATAGTTCTCTATAGCCTCATCATAGCGGTGCAAGCCATCATAGGCATTCGCAAGCTGATAATAGCCTTCGGCATCATATTCAGAGCGCTCTAGCAAAGTCTGAGCTGTTTGAATGGCCTCATCATAGCGGCCGAGCGAATTATATGTGTCCGCCAGACCAGCATATGCCGCCGCGACATCGTCCGTTTGTAGCTCTCCACGATCTGCACTCCCCACGAGACCTTGATACACTGCTAGCGCATCGTCGTAGCGCTCAGTCTCCAGATAAATCTCAGCTACGCTAAAGCGACTGGTAATACGTTGAGGATCTAATTGGGATGCCCGTGAGTATGCCTCAATGGCTTCATCATTGTTGCCCTGAAGAGAACGCCAGGTACCTAGATGCTCCCAGGCTTCAGCATCGCTCGGATCAATAGCTACAATGCGGTTATAAACTTCTGCCGCTTGATCGCGCTCGTTCATCTGCTCATAGATAGCAGCAAGTGTATCATAGCCAGCACGCGAATCTGGATCAAGCGATAACATCTGATTTGCAATCGAGAGTGATTCGTCGTAGCGATGCATATCTAGATAGATGTTGGCCAGTTCGGCATAATAAGCGGGCTCACCCGGGTCGTCATCAATACGAGCCTCTTGAGCCATCACGTGACGCCATTGCTCATTGACACGCTCTCGTACATCACGCAAATTGTCCCGAGCAACTGCATTATCTGGATTCAGCATAAGCGCCTGCCGATACGCCTGAATAGCATCCTGATACAAGTTCTCCGTACGATATGTATCGCCGAGACTCAGATAGAGCTCCTCGTTCTCTGGAGCCAGTTCTAGTGCTTGCTGGAACGTCTCTAAAGATTCCTCGTACATTCCGAGCTCTCCATAAAGATTGCCCAGATTGGCGTATGCCTCAATCAACTGTGGATCAAGGTCGATGGCGCGTCGATACCCTGCAATAGCTGTCTCTTTATCTCCCAGATACTGCTGAGCCAGCGCAAGGTTATAGCGTGCGCGTGCCTTATTTGGGCTCACTTCCACCGCCTGGGCAAAAGCTTCCGCCGCCGTCTCGTAATCGTTCTCCTGAGCGGCTGCATTCCCTCTATCTGTCCAGGATTGCTCATCACCAGCTAGCTCACCACGGCTTACAAAATGGACAGGAACACTATTATTGGTAGTAGCATTGGTCGTAACGTCGTCTTGCATATCACTCATATAGCACTTTTTCTCCTCTATGATTTACATTCTGCTATGAGCAAAAATAAAATGCCTTGCGTAGTATAGCACGATAGCCCATCGTTTCATAGCATTACTAGAACGAAGGAGCCGGGCCTATAGTTTGCCCGGCTCCTTCTATTGCTCTTATCGTTTCACCAGAAACGTACTCTATCGAGATCCGATCAGTGAGGTCTTTCCCTTCCCGTTCTGAGATACGTACATGCGCACCTCTCGGTGAGTACATGTCGATTCCTTAGCGGGTAATGCGTAAGGTCAGACGAAAATCGTAGACATCGTCGGGATAGAAGGCTTCAGTATATTCAATAGGAGCGCCCGTCTCGTCAAATGCTGTGCAGTAGAGACGAATGCCCACCTCATCGGGAGAGACGCGCAACAATTCTGCTTCGCGGGCCGAAGTGCGCCCAGCTTTGTATGATTGTTCTGCTATATATGGCTGCATCCCCTCAGACGCCATAAGAGCATAGAGAGAACCGTCCGCTACCTCTTTCGCTCGTTGATAAATGCTATTCGCCCGAGGATAGGGCAGATAATCAACTTCATACGCGACAGGAACGTCATCGGCTGTGCGTAGCCTCTCCAGCCGCACAACTTGCTCCTCATCAGTCAAACGCAATTGTGTGCGTACTGTCTGTGAACCCCTCACCAGTTCACTTACAAACAGCATTCCGCCTGGATTCTTTCCGCGACGACGCAGTTCTTCAGAGAGACTGGTCAATTCGCTCACCGTTTGCTGCTGCACACGCGGCTCGCACACAAATGTGCCACGTCCATGCTGGCGGTACAGCAATCCCTCATGTACCAGTTCTGTTAATGCCTGACGTACTGTAGCCCTGCTCACATGATACTGGGTTACAAGTTCTGGCTCTGAAGGAATTGCCGTATGCGGTGCCAGGTGACCAGCACGGATTTGTTGCTTCAGCACTTCTTTCAATTGATAGTACAGCGGTAGAGGGTTTGAGCGCTCTAAAATTGGCATATACGGTTCCCCTTATGTCCATACAACGGATTTAACACTGCATAGCAGTCTGGGAAGAATATATCACAAAACAAGCTAATAGTCGAGGGGGTAAGCACGAAAAGTAGGTGAGATATAATATTTAGTAAAATAGATAGGAGCAGGCCCAGCGGTTTCTCTTTTATGTTCGCTGGGCCTTACTCTTCTGTTTCTTGTTCTGCTTTATGCGTTAGGCGACTGCGATGCCGTTCTCAGACAGCACACGATCAATCTCGCCCTTTAAACGGGTGGGATGAGGACCAACCAGGCGACCAATCGCTTTCCCGTCTTTGAAGATCATCAGAGTTGGGATCGCTTGAATACCGAGGCTGCCGGGTGTCATGTTATGAGTGTCGATATCCATTTTCGCAAATTGCAGCTTGCCGTCATACTCCTGGCTCAAACGCTCAAACACTGGAGCGATTGCACGACAGGGCCCACACCAGGCGGCCCAGAAGTCTACAATAACTGGAGCACTCGACTTGAGCACTTTGCTCTCGAAATCCTGATCACCGACATGAAACAGGTTGGCATGTGTATCCATACTATTTCTCTCTCTTTCCAAGTTAGAATGCTTTATCTGTCGTCAACTAGAGTTAGCACTGATTTATACTTTACTACTCTAGACAACGTGATGGCTTTCTCGTTTATTCCCAGGCATTCTCGATATTACTACCGAAACGTTCTGCTCTACAGTTCCTCACAAAACTTGTCGTTGTCGCTACTCCAACACCTAGCGGCGACGGCCACCGCCGCCTTGCAGAATGGTGAGCAACTGCAAGATGTACAGGAACAGGTTCAGGACGGTGATGAACAGAGAAACGGTCAAGCCAATTGCATTCGGAAGTGTATCTGCCATATATTTTGCGCGTTGGATATAGTACAGGACATACCCAGAGAAAATGGCAATACCGATTACAGAAATCACTAATGCAAAGAGCGTGCTATGGAAGAATATGCCGACGATGCCAGCGACAAGCAACAGGATGACGCCGAAGAAGAGATAATCGCCGAGGCGTGTGAAATCACGCTTGGTCGTCCATGAATAGAGCGCCAGGGCTAGCGAGGTGAGCGCCGTTATAACAAAAGCCTCTCCCAATATCTGAGTCAGAGCTGCTGATTGTGTATAGATGGATATGATCGGGCCTAATGCCATCCCTTCTAGAAAGGTGAAGAGATAGAGCAGGATCAGGTTGATAGGTGAGCGCTGGATCAACAAATGCAGCGCAATCAGCACGACCAGGCCCGCTATAGCGACAACCCAGTAAGTCCCAATACCCACAACAAACTGCGTACCGACCAGTGCTCCAATTGATGCAAAGATGAAGGAGAACGCTAACAGTCCCATCACTTTCCCAATCAGACCGCTCGTCTGTGATCCCTGATAGGCTGGCGCAAGCGTATCATATTGATAGCGAGAGCCAAACGTATTATTTCCTCTCCCATAAGGGTTTCCACCATAGGGATTATTATTTCTCGGGTAATTATACATAGTAAACCTCACGGTTGTAACTGAATTTCCGCCAAATTGTCCCATTCAGCTATTCTAAACGGGATCCTTCACCATATATATACGTACAAACCGCTGTCAGGTTACTACATCACACTCCAGACGCCACAAATTTCACAGAAAGCGATGCCCACTTCGCCAAAGGTTTTGCTACGCGTATTCCAGCGATCGTACACAATTGCGATCGAGCCACAGCTCCAACAGCGAGCACGCCCACCTGCTTTACTCTCTTCCGACAGTTTCTCTAAGAGTTGGCTCCGTGCTTCGTCCGAGCCCGTATAGCCAGGATTGTAGGCCAGATGGAGCAAGTTTCCTAACGGCAAGCTAATCTCGTGTGAAGGGGCTTGCAATGCAGGCTGTTGAGGAGCCACCGTATTTACTGGTTGTGACACTGGAGGCTGGGGTGGACGGCGGAAGAGCTCGCCGCGCGAGGTGCGGCGACCACCTTCGATCGTTGGTGTGTAGTCGTGACGTGGAAGGCGCTCTGGCCTCTCTCCAGGCTCTTTTCTTTCACCGTTTATTCCTGGCGTTACCGGAGGCGATGCAGGAATAAATGGCTGATACGGAACTGGGGCGCTCTCCGCTATGCCACTAGATACAGGATCTGGAGAAGCTGATATCGTCTGAGCACTATTTTGCCCCTCTAGCGGTTGTACATCTTCTGATGCTTGATCGACTACCGAAGCTTCTGACGCTTTTTCCGTCTGCTCACTTACTTGATTGTTGTTTTCTGGCTGCTCAGGTGGATTGACACGTTTTTTTCGCGTGATTGGCATAGAGGTTTACTCCGTATGAAAAGAAGTTGAGTTTACAACTACCGGCTGAAGTTCTTAGCCTTTGAAGAAATCTGCGTTCACTTTGATAAAGCTCTTCCACTCGTCGGGAACGGCGGATTCCTCAAAGATCGCAGTGACAGGACAGGCGGGCTCACAGGCACCACAATCAATACACTCGTCGGGATTGATAAAGAGTTGTTCGGCCTCTTCAAAACCGGCCTCACTCTGCGAAGGATGAATGCAGTCTACCGGGCACACATCCACGCATGAAGCGTCCTTGACGTTGATACATGGCTGGGTAATTACATAGGTCATTTTCTAAATGTCCTCCTCTTAGGAATACTCCGCTCAAGTAGAGCAGGACGTGAGGTTTTGCTTTGAACCGTTCCTGTATAATAACATGTTTTACGCGATGTGGCAAAGCTTTCGAATCGCCTATTTAAGAGGGTCAATGTAGAGGCGCGAGAAGGCGACTTCAGTGCCTTGATTCTCAACAAACAGGCCAACCTGCCCCGATTGAAGTGGTAAAGCACTGACATCTTTCATTGGTGCATCTACTGCCTTCCCATTGACGAGAAAGCTAAAGATGTCCCTCCGCGCCTCAATAGTAAGCGTATTACTCTTCCCTGCCTGGGTTACCAGAGAAGGAATGTTTCCAGACTTGATATGCTTCCAGTGGCCACCATCGAAGCGCCAGAACAGATACTGAGCATGATCAGAGGGAGCAATCTCAAACAGGTAATAGTGCGACTGGTCGCTGGTCGCTCGAAATACTATGCCGTAGTAATCCGTTCCCCCACTACTCTTTTGCACTTCGAGAGTTGTAATGGTGAGCCGGAAATCCTGAAATTGGTGATTGTAATAGGGGGCAAGCGCTACACCCGCTGGCAATTTGTTGACTACATGATAGCTTTGTTGCTGCTGGTCGTAAAAAAATGTACTGCTCGACGGCCAGCTACTTGTACTGGCCAACCTATCTGAGACAGATTTCGTCACTTTTCCTATTGATGTTGAGGTTGCGACTGGCTTGGGAAGAGTTCCAGGCACCTGTGCACGGCCCGCTATGTATCTAGTTGTAAAACCCAGTGTGGACACGATGATGATACATGCAATTCCTATGAGCAGCATACGCACTGCATGTCGATGGCGCGTCCACACGGGACTAGCTTTCACCTGTGACTTATCAGCAACAAGTCCAGCATATGGATTGCCCGAAGGATCTTCTTCCTCATCAAAGATATGACCATGCTGGTGGCGCGTAAGTGTTTGCTTGCCTTTGCCACCACTCAGTGCAGTAGTGAAGGCGGCACTCAACTCGCCTGCTGATTGAAATCGATCGTCAGGATTTTTCGCGAGCGTCTTCTTTATAATCTTGTCAGTATCCTCTGTCACGTCTGCGCGTATCAATGCTAGCGATGGCGGTGGTTCATGGACATGTAACAGGGCCAGGGCGATGGCTGAGTCTGCACGAAAAGGCAAGCGCTTTGTGAGTAAAAAAAAGAGGGTAACTCCCAGTGAATAGATGTCAGAGCGGCCATCTAATGGGCGGCCTAATGCCTGCTCAGGTGAAATAAAGTCGGGGGTCCCTACGAGCGCATCGCGACTCTTCAGTTCGACAGAGTCACTCTCGCCTCGGGTGAGCCGTGCAATACCAAAGTCAGATAACATAGGATAGCCAACGTTGTCCAACAGAATATTCGCTGGCTTGACATCACAGTGAATACAGCCCTGATCATGAGCGTAGTCGAGCGCCTCAGCAAGCTGCTCCAGGTACCATTGCGTCTCCTGCAACGAAAGTGGACCTCGCTTCGCCATATACTCGGCAAGCGTTCCTCCCGGCATATAGGGCATAACGATATAGGGAAGTCCGTCCTGCTCACCATACGAATAGATTGGAAGGATGTTTGCATGCTCCAGCTCACTCGCCGCCTTCGCCTCACGTAAAAAGCGCTGATAGAAATCACGTTGCGCTTGACTGTCCATACCGGCGCGTGGAAGAAATACTTTGACGGCAACCTTGCGTCGTGGCGTCTGCTGCTGCGCAAGAAATACTGCGCTGGAGCCTCCATACCCCAACAATCTTTCCAACACACATGAGCCTAGCACCTTCCCTATTAGATGCTGTCCCCGCGTCATAGCCACGCTGTAGCTCCTTCTTCCACTCTGAGAGTGTCGGACGCTCTCTTAAAGACTCTGCGCAATACAATGATACATTTCGAGCATTCTTTACACACTAGGAAACATATCTATTGTATGCAAAGATTTTACTTGCTGTCAACGCCTGGAAGAGCCCGAGGGGTCTATAAGGGATGCAGCCTGTTCAACGACTGATCCCTTATGCGGAGTGGACAAGTTCTTAGATGAGAAACTGGCCGTGACGCATGATTAACTGCCCGTCAACCTCAATGTCACAATCAGTTGGAATCACATCGACATGAATACTGGCATCCCAATCTGCACCAGTAAACTGAGGATATGGATTGCCGAAAGCGACGTGTAAGCCCGGCAGTTTCTCGTCTTGCAGAAGGTTTCCTACCAGGTGCTTCAGGCTTGTGAGCGTGCCAATGGCAAACTCTCCAGCGCGGTTTCCATTTGGCACTGAGAACAGGTAATCGCGCACCTCTTGCGCCACCGCGGCGTTCTCGCTTGTTACGTCTGTGACGTACCCGTCTTTCACAGTGATGCGCAGCGGCTGCTCTAAGACTCCATATTTCTCTGAGAAGTAGTCACCCAGAACATCGCAGACCAGGATACCATCTACCGTGGCTGGAGCAGTATACACCTCTCCCTCCGGCAGATTTCCCCACTTGCCCTGCTCATTATAACGTCCATGACAGGGAACCCATTTCCAATCGGGGTGAAATGTCGCGGTCACATCACTCCCCTTTGCCGAGGTCACATGAATGGTTTTTGCTGAACGTACTCGCTCATAGATATGATTAGTGAGCACATACACTTCATCATAGTCAGCACACATACCGTCAGCCATCAACTTCTCATCGATGCCGATCATATGACCGTGACGTACACGTAGCTCTTGTACAAGGAATGGCAATAAGGGGAGACGGAAGGCGATCTCGCCGGGTTGAGCGGTGGCGATGTAAAAGGTTACAGTCGGTTGTGCGCGTTGAAGGTCATCGCGCAACTGCTCGGAGAATGCGGTAAGCGGACGCTGACCATAGTGCTCAAGAAAATGGATTGAGACATCGGCGTGCTTGGCCATCGCCGCCGCTGCTACCCGGCTCGCAATACTCTCGCGCTGATAATCAGTGATAATAAAGACGCGATCTTTTTCACTCACTCCCATGCAGTGGACAGCGTTCTCAGCCCCTAGTTGAAGACGTTCCTCGAATGAGAGGGCATCTCTATTCTGCACCTTCTGACGTAGCTCTACATCTTGTGTCGTACTACTCATATTTCTCTACAATCTTTCTATTTTACTCTAAAAAAGAGTGATCTGACACTTGGTAAGTGCCAGATCATCGGTGAAACGGAGTCTATATTTTATTTTATCACGCTGAACATTTAGACAGCCGTGACGGTTCCATCTCCATTGACTTTGACATGAACGGTGGGCAGAGGCTGCTCTGCCGGCCCTTGTACGACGCTTCCATTTTTGGCGGGGTCAAAAATCGCTCCGTGGGCGGGACAGATCAGCATCTTCGTTGCAGGATCGTAGTTCACATTGACCCCTTCATGAGTACAGGCTCTCTCATAGGCTGCGAAGCTCCCACCAGACAGATGAATGAGCAGTGCCATCTTCTTGTCAGCGGGATTGGTAAACTCCGCGCTGCTATTGCCCATCTGCTTCGTTGACCCGATCGCATTTCCATTTGCCGCTGGCGCATCCTGCATATTCATCTGCCCATTCTGAACTGGTGCAGGATTATTTGACTGCTGACTAGGTGCCGGCGCAGCTGGCTTGCTGTTGCCGTTTGCCTGCTGCTGAGTATTCTGAGCGGGAGCGGCCTTTTGATCGCCAGGCTTCGCTGGCGTTCCCACGATATGCCCAAAGTTCAGGAACACGGCAGCACCAGCGGCGGCAACGCCACCGGCGGCAATAAAGGCGAATACTTTGCGGCGCTGTATCTTTTGTGGACCCTGCCCCGACTTTTGCTTTTTTCTCCGCCCGCTCGTTTCGAGGGGCATAGGCTCCGCCGTCCAATCCACCTCATTCTCCATTGAAGGCCGTTTTCCGTTCTCATTTGTAGGAGCGGGCGCGGAAGGAGGCGCTTGCACTTGATCGGACAACGACCACCACTCGTAGGCTTTTACCAGATCAGATGTATCAGCATTTGTTCCTGGCATAGAATTGCCGGTGTTGGATTGCCCTTTTGCAGAACTTGCTTGCGGCGTAGGTGCAATCACAGCCCTAGCTGGAGACTGCTGAACAACAGGGGCAGGCCGAACCGGTGGAGGAAGCTCCTGCGGTACCACAGGAGGCAGAGTGGGGGGCGCTGATGTTGCGGGAGAAGATTTTAAAGCTGGCATACGTCCTGTGACAATCGGTGGAAGAAGTTGCCAGTTATCCGGCACACCAGAGGTTCGCGAAGCTTGTGCGGCAGGACGTGGCGCTTTTATGACTGGTACTTGACCTGTAACAACTGGCGGCCGGAGCTGCCAATTGCCCGCCATGTAGCCCTCTTGTGGTGTGTCTTGCCCCGCATACGCGCGAATTACCTCATCGGTACTTTCCCCCACCCGTTGCTTTTGATAACTTGTAGCACCCCTTGATGCTTGTGCAAAGGCTTCACCCAGCTCCGCTACATTCTGAAATCGTTGTGCTGGATCACGTTCAAGTGCCTGATGCACAACTGAAGAAAGAGCGACAGGAACGTCAGAAGCGATCTTACGCAGTGAAGGAATTGTTTGCGTGACATGTTGCCTGGCCACTTCAAGCGGCTTCTCTCCGTGAAATGGTGGCTGCCCACTTAGCAATTCAAATAAGATACATCCAAGTGAATAAATGTCCGACCGCATGTCTACCGCCTGCCCCTGCACTACCTCCGGCGCAATATATTCGGGTGCGGCCAGAAACGTATCGGCGATACTTAATAGATGCGTGTAGGGCTGGGCGTTCGGCTCGATTCCACGTTGCTGTAACATATGCATCAGACCAAAGCCAGCCACTTGCATCGTGTCTTCTGTGAGTAACAGTACGTTTGCAGGTTTTAACGTCCCATGAATGAAGCCCTTGCCATGAGCGTATGCGATACCCGCCACTAACTGTTCTAGAATCGGCTGCACGAATGCATGCTCGCAATGGCCCTTGCGCTTTAATACATCGGCCAGCGAGCCCTGCGTCATGTAAGGAGTCACAAGATAGGGGTAGCTGCCATACTCTCCATATGCGTAGACCGGTAGTATATGTGGATGGTCTAGCGTCGTGATGGCCGCTGCTTCCTTACGAAAGCGCATGAGAAAAATATCACGTGCATCTATTGAAAAACGTTCGGGGATAAGATAAAGCGCCAGGGCGTCTGTACGCTGCGATGTGAGTTCCCGCGCCAGATAGACGGCGTTTAAGCGCCCTTTCCCCAGAAAACGTTCTAAACGGTAATTTCCTAATACTTGTCCTACAAGCTGATCCACAGATGGTGTTTGCATCTAACGTCTCTCCCAAAGTACAAACTACACACAGCAAACGACATTTTACCTTCCTGCCCGCATACTTCCCAACTCAACTCTATAGCAGAAGCATCGCAGCAGAGAGGCAATAATGACTGCATTGCATACCGCGCATCTCTCGCACGACACGACTCTTTGGATACTATCTTGTAATGTGTCCCAGCTATCGGCTCATGCAGTTCTGTCAGTTTTTTTGTACGCCTCGCAATTGAGTCTACACTCTGTATCAATATGAGTCAATTTGCGCTCTATAAACTAGGACTTGTGGGTTTCTGAAATGGGGCTTTTCTTAACCTGAACTGCTTCGCTCGGCTGCACGACACGCTTTCCCGCCCCCAGGCGGTTGGGTGGGAGAGAGAGGAAAACCCAACCGCCAGATGAGAGTACCAGGGGGATCGATCGAAGGAATGGCCAAGCACTAGCCATTTAGAACCCGTTCGTTTGCGAAATTTCATTCGCAATTCGAACTTATGTTCTACTCAGAAGAATACTCTACCACGATCATTCTGTCAAGTCTTCTTCCCTCGTCATTTCTTGAATTGCTCTCAGCCATTAAAAATCCACATGTATCTATTTATAAGGCAACCTTTGATTCTGATTCTAAGCTAGTGACCGCTATGATAGAATGGGCATGGTGCGTATATTTTATGCAATCTTAAAAAAATAGCTATCTCTACTGGAGACCAGCTATTTCCTTACATTTCTGGCTTTCTGATACAGAAACTTCATGCTTTCGGCATGAGAACAATGAAAAAGTGGAGTATTGTATATGGCAGATGTTCAGCCGCTACATGGATTGCGCTATCAAACTGATAGAGTTCGTGATCTGGCACAGGTTCTCTCACCGCCCTTTGATGTGATCGATACAGATGCTCAGAAGCGCTACTATGAACGGAACCCCTACAACGTTATTCGTTTAGAACTAGGTGAGCAGTATCCGACCGACACTCTGTTGAATACTGTGTATACGCGTGCGGCTACGACGCTCTCAGAATGGCGTCTGGATGGTATTTTGCGCCAGGAGCCGGCCCTTTGCTATTATCTCTACCAGCAGAATTTTACGTATGGCGGAACAGCTTATAGACGCACAAGTTTGTTGGCTCGCGTTCGCCTGGAGTCCTGGGATGCTGGTGTCGTTCTGCCACATGAGCAGATACGCAAGAAAGATAAGGAAGATCGCTTAGAGCTTCTGCGGGCGTGCTCAACCAATTTTAGCCCGATTATGTGTCTCTATGACGATCCTGACGGTCTTATGCACGGCTTGCTCGCTCCCTATGCGAAACGCTCTGAGGTGGAGCTTTTCGATGAGGTGGGTGAGGAGCATCGTCTTGAGCCAATCATCGATCCTTCATCCATAGCCCGGATTCAAGATTTCTTTACTGCCCGCCAACTCTATATAGCGGATGGTCATCATCGCTATACGACGGCGTTGCAATATCGCGATGAGATACAAAAGCAACATGGACAGCTTGATCCTATGGATGGTGCGAACTTCGTTTTGATGGCGTTGATCTCGATCGATGATCCTGGCATGCTCGTTCTGCCTACTCATCGCATCCTGTTTGACCTTCCTCAACACTCGCTTGCCTCTCTGACTCCGCAGCAGCTCGCATCCTTTTTCACAGTGCAATCTATAGAAGGCACAGCCTCGCAGACCTCTGTCTTAGAACGGCTGGCGCAGGCGAGTCGGCCTTCCTTTGTTCTAAAAACGGCCGAACAGACTCTGCTGCTCACTCCCAACGAGCGAGGGCTTCAGCTTATGCAGCAGAGCGGACATTCGAAGGCGTGGAACACGCTTGATGTTGCGGTTGTGCAGTACTTACTCCTTCATACACTATTGGGAATTACCGACGAGGATATTGCAGTCGGCAACTATGTCCGCTATTCTTATGACGTACAGCAAACGCTACAGGCGCTCGCGAGCGGTGAGGCACAGGCCATCCTTCTTTTGAACGGGCTTCCATTTGAGCAGGTGCGTGATGTTGCGCTTGCGGGTGATCGCATGCCACAGAAGTCGACCTACCTCTATCCTAAATTGATAACGGGACTGGTGATGAATCCTCTCTGGTAAGGAGTTTTCTTGTATGATTATTATTGTTGGCGCGGGATTGGCTGGCTTAACCTGCGCGAAGATCTTAGCTGAGGCGAAACAAGAAGTCGTTGTTCTGGAGGCCGCCGATCAGGTCGGTGGACGACTGCGCACAGACTATCACGAGGACGGATATCGCCTGGATCGCGGCTTTCAAGTGCTTTTTACGTCGTACGCGGCTGCCGCACGTCATCTTAACTTTGAGCAGCTTAAGCAGCGCGTCTTTGATCCTGGTGCGGTGCTGATGAAAAATGGAAAGGGCCACGAGATCACTGATCCATTGCGCGATCCGGCTGGTCTGTTGCCCAGCCTGCTCAATCCGCTTATTCCTATTCAGGATAAAGTGCACGTTCTCACGCTGAGCGCTCAACTTTTGCAGCAGAGTACGGGCGATACCTTTGCAGGAAAGTATCAAGCGAACGGCCAGGATGAAACGACGGATGCATATCTGCATCGTATTGGCTTCTCCGATACGTTCATCGATAACTTTATTCGCCCCTTCTACGGCGGAATTTTTCTGGATCGCTCGCTACAGACCAGTGCCCGTATGTTCCAATTTACGTTTAAGAATCTACCGGCCGAAGGTATTCAAAGCATTCCAGAGCAACTGGCCGCACATCTGCCAAAGGGCTCGATTCGTTATCATGCACGGGTTGACGAGTTGCTTGTTAACAGGAATCGCATTCAAGGAGTACGCCTGGCCTCCGGCGAACAGATTGAGGCCGAGCAGGTTGTGCTCGCAACTTCCAGCCCTATTGCCGAGAAGTTTGTTCAGCAGCAATTGCCCTCTACGCCGGTCGGCACCATCTGTTTGTACTTTGCGGGAGACGAGCGCTTATACCCTCAACGCAAGATCCTTTTGAACGCTGATCCTCATGCTTATGTGAATAATGCTGTCTTGCTCACGAACATAGCGCCAACGTACGCTCCTCCACGCAAACATCTGCTCTCAGTGACAGTTGCGGGCAATCCAAAGGACGACGACGAAACCATTACAGAACGCAGTCGTGCCGAAATTTCCCGCTGGTTCCCAGATTATGATTTCGCGCATTGGCAGCTGCTAGCCCTTTATCGGATTCCTTTCGCTCAGTTCGCTCAGCCTCCAGGAGTTTACGATAAGCTGCCGCGCAATAGCACAGACGTTGAAGGACTGTATCTAGCAGGTGAATATACTCAATCCAGTAGCATTCAAGGAGCGATGCATAGTGGAGAGTTTGCAGCTCGTGAGGTTCTAAAGCAGCCAGAGTATGCTTCGAGACGATAGTCTTATCGATACACGAGATGTTGTAGCGGTATGGTTGGCTATACCGCTGCAACATGCTTATTCCTGGCCGAGGAAGTCCAGGGTGGGAACCTGAGCGTTTGTGTTATGCAAGGACTCTATCATTAAACGCAGAGGCCCCTGCTCTATCGAGAGGCGCATGAACGTTCTTGGAAAGGACTGCTCTCTTAAGGGAACGGGTGAGTCTGGATGAAGTAATGCAGCACTTGCACGTAGCAGCATCGCCTCTTTCCGGTCAGCTAACTGGAAGAGTGCTGCCTGGCGCCTTAGACGGGTATCATAGAGCTGACGCCATGTATCGTCCACCAGCTCTTCCAATGCTTCATCGATCAGTTGGTCCAACAAAAGCTGTTGTTGCTCCTCTGTCTTTGATTTTCCTCGCCGTCCTTGTGATACTGAGAGTGCGGGGCTCGCCCAATATTTTGCGATAAATGGTTCAATGCGCTCCAGGGGCTCGTATAACCACGAGGCGAATTCTTTGCCCTGATAGATCTCTTCACCTCTTTGACCCAATGCAATCACTTCTTCACTAAGCTTCAATGGTTCAGGCAGCGTTGCGGGCAGCTTCTGTGCTCTTTTCTTCTCGCGTATACCTGCCTCAATAAGTGGTCGCCAGATTGAGTATGCGATAGATAATTTATATCGGAATCGCTTGTTGAGCGCGCGCGCCTGCATAATGAGTGCACGTGCATACTCAAAAGGAACACGAAAAGTGGAAAAGCCTTGCTCTCCTAGATCTTTTACCAGTGTGTCCCATTGCGCTACATCCATTTCATCCACACCATAACAGTCTTTAATCCCTTTTTGATCCTGGTAGAGGACGTTAATGCCCTTAATAAGCCCATCTTTTCGCGACCAGGAGAGCATAATAAGCTGCGCGCCAGAGCCATCTACGACACTTACGCGTGCTTCATAGACTGGCAATACATGCTGTCTTGCTTCCATCGTCGCAACATCTTCAGTCCCCAGCATTGACTGCATAGTTAAACGCCCAAGAGTAGCACGGGCGTGTTGCTTCAATTGCCGATTTGAAGTGCTAGCGATAATGTGATTCAGTGCGGGTAGCGTCTGGTTCACGGCTATCGGCCCTAATTGTTCTAATGCATCGATAACCGCAAACACGATCTTTCCGCTCTGATTCTCAAGCAGGGGGATGAGCAGACTGGCTGCGCGAGGATCGCTACTACTTCCTAGCCAACCAACAAAGGCAAAGCGGCGCTCTAACGGCATGGAGACCACATCTTCCAGGATCGTCTCTACGCCCATCTCGTTTTGCCCCACCAGTTCCAGCAGCCGCATCTGCATCTGCCGAAGAGAGCCTGCTGGATCATTGAGATACTCAACGATTCCATCGTCGGCCATCTCTGATCCCAACACCTTTAAAATAGGGGCAAGCGAGAGCTTTGCAAGATCACTTACGGTGGGATCGGTCACAAAATCTTCCAGTCCCTCAAGATCAAAGTCCGTAGCTAGTTCAGCTAAGATACGGAGTGCGCCCGCCTGGGCCATTCCATCATTACTGCGCAGTAGATGCAGTACTTTCTCTCGTGCTCCTTCAGCCCATTCTTCATTCAGGCGATCAAGATAATGCGACATGGTCTCTACATCAATGTCTTCACGGCGGCTGATAGCGAGCAGAATACTATCAACACTTTCCTGAGGAGATCCTTTTCGTCCTCTCGGCATGGCTGTTCCTCTCCTTATGGCCTGTCTGGGTCCGCTCAGACGTGGATTACAGAGAAGATGGGCAGAAGCTATTCCATCTCCACAAGCTCCCGGCTCTCAATCCTGACTCTTGGCGGGTTACATCAATGCAGGGATTGTACCACGTTGATCCTCTAGAGTCGAGATTCTTTTTGCGGAAGACATATATCCATTCTGGTCACTGTTTGTGCACAGGCAGAAGAGGTTATTTTTGAGATGCCAACATTCCATTCTGAATTATCGCATGCTCGCTGCCAGCATGAACACAAGAAGGGTGGTGACGCATATGAGTGCGAGCGTCCCACACAGCCATAGGATGAACTCAATGCGCCCAGGGACCAGTAACCACCAGCGGAATCGATCAAAAGGCGTTGAAACAGAGGCATATTGTGCTTCTCGCCGCCCGGCAAATTCTGGTGTTGTTTTTATCGCTGCCCAGTCTATCTCTTGCGTGGTAGGAAATGATCCATATTTCTGATTACTGTTCCTGTACTTCTCTTCAGCGGTGTGGGCATCGGGCATTGGAGGACGAGTATCCAGCTCATCGATGGCTGGGCTGCGAAGGCGAGTAGCTTCAGAGATGGCGAGTGACAGCGATGACAGGCTGCTCTCTGCCTCATACTGTGGTGTTTCATACTGCCATATGGCTGGTGGTGGTGGCATCGTAGGAATCCTGGTGACGTCGCGTTCCAGCGTCTCTACGTTGCTATACGTACGAGGATATTTTGGACGTACTTTGACGACGTCCGATGGATGGGCGGAGGCACGAGGCGGAACTGCTGTGATAGGTGGAGCGGACGCTCGACGCGCCGCTGGACTGTATTCTCCTTGTAGAAAGCGTCCACGACTATCTCGGAACTCTTTTCTATCGGGGCGGCTTGATCTTGCCATACTCGTACCTCCTTGTTACAAAACGGGACATGTATTCTTGCAGCTAGAACCATTCTGAACACTCTCATCTTATAAAAGTAAACGAAGCTTTACAGGCAAATTCTCGTCTTTCCGCCTCTGAACTGCCTTCTCCACTTCCCTCCTCTCCTCCCCCGCTCCCTATGTTCTCCTCCTCCCTCAGGACACTGTGGATTTTTCCACAGTGTTTGAAAAAATTTCCAGTATAGCCGCTTGCTTTCAGCGCTATTTGTCTTCATTTCTTCGACAATACGCTCGATTCAAGGGAATTTACTCCTCTATATCCCTACACCTCTATATTGGCACATATCTTGCAGTGTATGTAGGCAGGGGGATGTGCCTGAAAAATTCTCAGGCATGATGTCATAGAGCGAACTCTATCTCATCACTCTGATGAGAGTTGAAGGAGAACTACCTCTGGCATCACTCTTCTCCGGTTACCAATTGTGGAATGGGATTTGAGGTATAAGGAGTTGGTATATGGTAGCCATAACCAGGCAAGCACAGATTGGAACGTTCGCAGATGCAGGGATGCACCCGTATGCATCAACTGGTCTTTGTCGCACTCAGTCACTTACGACGAGGCGCACAACGACACAGACTCAACCTACAGCCATTGGCGACGGTGAGGAAAAATACTCACGTGGAACGAGCCAGGAAGATTTTACTCGGCGGCAGGCGCTTGCCCATGATGCAGATCGTGCCGCGTTCACTAGAAGAAATCAAAAGGGCTCTCCACGACGTAATAAAAGCACTACAACGCGTACAGGCTTTCGTTATGAAGAGGATGATTACTTAGATGAAGAGGAAGAGGAGGAAGATCTAGATGAAGTCGAGAACGCTATTCGGCAGTATCTAGCCGAGATTGGCAAGTTTCCACTCTTGACGGCAGAGAAGGAGATACAACTGGCACGTAGGATTGTAGCGGGAGATATGGACGCGCAGCAATGCCTGATCGAAGCGAACCTGCGTCTCGTTGTCAGTATCGCCAAGCGCTACAACAACCACGGCGTCTCTTTGTTAGACCTTATTCAAGAAGGGAATCTAGGCTTGATCCGTGCCGCACAGAAGTTCGATCCCGCGCGTGGCTTTCGCTTTAGTACCTACGCGACATGGTGGATACGCCAGGCTATTAGTAGGGCCGTTGCAGAGCATACGCGCACGATTCACATTCCAGTGCACGTAGTTGAGCTCATCTATAAAATGAAGCGTACCACTCGACAGCTTTATCAGGAACTGGGACGTGATCCATTTCCTGAAGAGATTGCGAGCATGATCCATTTGACGAAGGAACGTGTGGTGGAACTGCAGAGCATGGCCGAAGCGCCAGTCTCTCTCGATGCTCCTCTGCTCGATGAGGAACAGTATCACCTGGCGGACACAATCGAGGATACTCATGCGACTGCTCCCGTCGATGCCGTAACGCATCAGGTCCTGCGTGATCAGATCTCGCACGCGCTTGAGACGTTGAGCCAGCGGGAACGCCAGGTTATCGAACTACGCTATGGGCTCCACGACGGCTATTGTCACACGCTCGAAGAGTTGAGCGTCTACTTCAAGTTAACGCGCGAACGCATTCGCCAGATTGAGGTGAAGGCTCTTCGTACTCTTCGTCAACCAGTTCAGGTCCATCTACTCGGCGATTTGGCTTAGTGACCTTCAGGAGGTCTACCGGACACATCAAGCACAGCTTTTTTGGCTGTGCTTGATACATGAGTTCTGCTCATCATCTCTCGATAGAAGATACTATCCTTCCATCAGGCTCATAAATTGAGTATTCAGAATGGGGTTTTTTATGCTAGCACGCGTTTACGGCTTTAACTGGGATGTCTATACAGACACAATTATGCCTGCTTTTACCCGCTGGCTTGTGCACGAAGACGAGCAAATGATCCGTCAACTCTACGAACAAACTCGCTGCGCCGGTGAGGAACAGTTTACGCCCGCTCTCATGCAATCGATACGCACATGGCCGCGCGCACAGGCATTTGTGCAGCAACTGCCACAAAGTTCCTACACTCAGCGCGAGTATCAGCTTCTCTGCGATCCAGAGTCTTTCACTGCTATGAGCGATATTTATGTTCATCATCATCCACCTCGACTCTATCGACAGTCAAATGCACTACGTGTGATCTGGGGAGCGCTCATCGAGCATCATTGTCTGTGCTGTTTCACGCTACCTGATCTCGATGATACATCGGGGATCTTTGAAGGGCAAGAGATGTCTCTGATGGCAAATGGTGCTGTTCTCGGTCATCATCCTGCTACAATCCATCTACGCGGTTGGCTCGCGACGATCTCGGTTCGCGCAATGGCCCTCTTTGAGTTCCTGGCATGTGGACGCCGCTGTATGCCGTTTGGCTATCGATCGGGCGAACCCTATGAAGATTCCGTTGGCTATCTCACACCACTTGAAGTTTTACGTCTGGCAACATGCCTCCGTCATTCAGAAGCACCCGAGCCCCTTTCTGCCGAACGGGACTATGCGCATTTCCGCCTGATACAAGATAGGCGCATTACAGATCCTCGCCTGCTCGATGAAGTCTTACCTGCTCACGCAGGTCCTTTTCTGGAGATTGTGCGTCTAGCCGCACAATCTGGTATTGGGCTGCTCTGTCGCGTAGAATAAGAGGAGAGGAGAATATACGGATGTAGTGAATTTGAATCCTATCTCCAATATCCATAAAGCTATCCACTGCCTCAATTGACATTTGATGCAAAATACCGTAGGATTGTTTTGAGTTGTATTCTCATCAGTACATAAAGTGAAGGAGAAATTCAATGCTTACACGTCCAGAAAAAAAGAACCGGCGCTGGTTCTTACTTCTGCTCATCATTCCTTTCATCGTTCTGCTCTGGCCTCCTTTCTACAGCTTTCGAGAACCGACCTTCATTGGAATCCCTTTTTTCTACTGGTTTCAGATGCTTTGGATCATCATTACGTCCATTATTACAGCCGTTGTATACTTTTTAGGTATATAAGTACCTTTCTACGCATCGCTGAGTAGAAACGGCCTGGGCGTTTACTACGTCCTCATCATCTATCTAAGGAAGGAAGAGTGCGTCAATGCAAGCAGACGCTATTGCAGTTTTTATTTTCTTTTTTCTGCTGGTGACGATTCTTGGTTTCGTTGCTGCGCGCTGGCGGCGTGGCGATCTTAATCTCTTGAATGAGTGGGGTCTGGCGGGTCGGCGCTTTGGCACGGTGATTACCTGGTTCTTGCTCGGAGGCGATCTCTACACTGCTTATACATTCATCGCTATCCCTGCAGCTATGTATGGAGTGGGTGCGGTGACTGGCTTCTACGCGGTCCCTTACACTGTCCTTGTCTATCCTCTGGTCTTTGTCCTGATGCCCAAGTTCTGGTCCGTCTGTAAGCAGCGGGGCTACGTTACGGCTTCGGATTTTGTGCGCGATCGCTTCGGAAGTAGAGAATTGGCGCTGGCGATTGCCTTCACTGGTATTCTTGCTACGATGCCCTACATCGCTCTCCAGATGTACGGTATTCAGGTCTCTCTCGCCGCACTGCACATCCCCTTGACGGTATCTATCCTGGGCCTCAACGTCGATCTGCCATTATTGATCGCTTTTGTTATCCTGGCGGCGTATACCTACACAAGTGGATTGCGCGCTCCCGCGATGATTGCCTTGGTGAAGGATGTGATGATCTTTATCGTACTCTTTGCGATTATTATTATCATTCCTGCACAGGTCGGTGGCTTCGGCCCTATCTTCGCGGCTGCTCATCAAAAGGCGCTTGCCAATCCAAAGCTGTTCACTGACCTTCCTGCACCCAGTCAATACCTGGCATACTCGACGTTAGCGCTTGGCTCCGCCCTCGCCCTTTTCCTGTATCCACACTCCCTGACTGGAGTTTTGGCTAGTAATAGTCAGAGAGTTGTGAAGCGCAATACTGCTCTTCTGCCCATCTATTCTTTGATGCTTGCACTCTTGACACTTACTGGCTACATGGCGATTCAGGCAAAGGTAAAGCTCATTCCAGGCTTTGGCAATAACAGCTCCGTTCCTGCACTTATCAATGCAGTCTTCCCGTCCTGGTTTGCGGGTTTTACGTTTGCTGCGCTGGCTATCGGGGCGCTGGTGCCCGCTGCTGTGATGTCTATTGCGGCTGCAAATCTTTTCACGCGCAATATCTATAAAGAGTATATCAAGCGCAATGCTTCGGATCGCGAGGAGTCTCAGGTGGCGAAAATCACTTCGCTCGTGGTGAAATTTGGTGCCTTGCTCTTCATCGTGTATGTGAATCCAGCTCAGGTGGTCTACTTCCAGCTTCTTGGTGGTATCTGGATTCTTCAGACTCTACCCTCTGTTTTCTTGGGTCTCTACACCCGCTGGTTCAATCGCTGGGCCTTGCTGATTGGCTGGCTGGTGGCAATGATCTACGGTACAGTGCAGTTTATCGCTGCAGGCAACAAGCCTACCGCTGCCGTGCCGGGTATTGGAGTAGCCTACATTGCGGTTGTAGCTCTGGTCATCAATCTCGTTCTCTCAGGCGTTCTGACACCGATCTTCGAAGCTGTTGGCGCGAGGCGCGGCAATGATGTTACGTCTCCTTCGGACTACGAGGAAGAACTTGCTCCTGTTGAGCCTGTGGAAGCCGGACGTGAGGCGCTGGGCTAAGCGTTAATCTCCTATATTGAGAAAAAGGGATGGCACTATGTGCTATCCCTTTTTTTATGGAAAAATATTCCTCTTTATGAAACAGTCCATCCAGGACACACCTCAACAACAGGTGTGAATTTGGTGTAAGACTCCCAGCTACCCAGATGGAAACCATAGACAACCTCGCTCCTTGTGGTGGTGTGGAGATCATCTATGCTAACTGGTATTTTGTAGTGGCCCTTGTAGATTCCGTTAACCCAAACATATACTCCTGGAGCTGCGATCTCTCCCACTCCATCCCATCTTATCGTTACAACTTCTCCATTATTTGCTACCAGGTATACGTTTTGTCGGTATGGGAGTATATGATCGAAATAATTTGAGCAAGTTCCATAGGTGCCGAGCGCTTGCCCATCAGGATAGGCGTAGGAGTTATCTGCCTGCGGCAGATGCTGTAAGGTCTGATTGGCGCTGTCAATGGCGCGATTTGCTCCCTGAATTCCTGGATCGTTGGCCGGGTCATTATCCGCATGGACCGTGCCTGCACTGAGCACAAGCAGCAAAATAGTCTGCATCCCTAGAAAAAAGAGGATGCGTTTCAATCGTGCCATGATTCGGCTCTTCCTTTCGTCTCTCTATGTCTTCTTCTGAAATAAAAAATGCTGCTTGTACACCTTGTATGAAGAAGAGCAAGCAGCACCTCTCCGGGCGCTTTCACTCTCTGCACGTTCCAGGAGTACGCACTCCCTTTCCATTGCAGCAGATGGTATGATCTACTATCACCTTCTATTGAGTGATGTCTATATTATACTTGTACCTTGCCCAAAAAAACATATCATGTACATATCGGAATGGAATGTATACAACTTGATAATATGGCTGTGCTCTCACATGGTTGCTTGCATCCCTATGCTACGATTATTGAGAAACGCTTGATATGAAGCTGATAGGAAAGGGATATGCTATGGATATTGATGATGAAAGTCTGAGAGATACTATTGAGACAGGGAGCGACGAGCTTCTGTCGGATGATAGCCTGCGCTTGCCGGATGACGCTAATGCTCTTGTCCGCCTGCATGCGATGCGTGCATGGCTGAAGCGCCGACAAAAAGAGTCTACGCTTGAGATGGGTGAGGCAGCGCTGGCATTACAACAGTTGCAGTATGAGGACAGTGAGGCTCCTCGCATGCGCCGCCGCGAGCGTGAAGAACTTCTACAGCGCGTACAACAAGTACAAGATTCGTTACAACAAGCGCAAGCGCATCTAAACGCTTATGAAGAGGCAGAGACAACGCTGGAAGATTGTGTGAATCATCTTACTGTCGGAGAACGCTTGCTCGTTGAGTATTATCTGATCCTTGAAGATACTGTTCAGACATCTATTGAGGAAGATCAAGAGAGTGCCTCTTCTCCACGTATTGAAGCACTCCTCGATGTACTGCAGCGTGTTGAGCGTATCGGCTCACCACAGGATGATTAAGAGCCTGGATTCACTGGAAATTGCACACCGTTAAATTGTATTTTTAGTGTTGTCAGGCTCACCTGCTCAGTCACAGGAAAATCAGCAAAACCGCTCTGCCCTTGACCCGGAAGCTCTGCGGCCTTCACTGATAAGAGCTTTGGACTGATTTTAGCGCCGTTTGGCAGGACCAGATACACCAGTGATGCATACTCTATTCCTATACTACTCTGATTGTTGTTCTTTGTGTCTATAAAGACACGTACAGTATATTTTCCAACATTTCCGACACTTTTTCGATCATCGGAAAACTTTTTAGCCAGCATGACCTGCCCGAAGGCGATATGCACTCCCTGGTAGTCAATAGCCCGGTTGACGTTCGCCTTCTCAAGCAGACTTGTCACCTGCACCGTTGGTGTGGGATCGTTTCCAAATAAAGTATCATGCTCCGCCTCTCTTGGTCCCGAAATGATTATAGAGAGTGCAGCGAGGACAATAACAGTTATGCCTATAATAGTGCCCGTCCTGGGCGAAAACAAACGACGCTTCTTTGTAACCTGTTCCATAATTTCTCTCAGCTTCCAGTTCTAGTCCTTATTACCTATCCATATTATAGCAAACATGGTACATATTTCTTGCTCATACACATGCCTACGGCATGCAAATATCTAAAGAACACAAACTATCTGCATTTCATTTTTCAATCCTTTTTGTGCGACGCACAAAAAGGATTGAAAAATGAAATGCAGATAGTTTGTGTTCTTTTGTGTTTTTAAGAGAGAACTAATTAAGCTGACGCTAAAAATTTTTGGGTGCCAAACGTGCCGCCGAGTACATCTTTGGAGGAGGCTCCCATCCAGCGATCCAGGACGGTCGCGTAGACCGAACGAAAGTCGATGGTGTACTTCAGGTTTCCGTTGTTGTCCAGGCTGTTGAGTATAGGAGGTTCGCCGTAGATGCCTTTGTTCACAGCATTCCCCAGCACGAACATTGGAGCAGCAGTTCCATGATCGGTTCCCAGGCTACCATTCTCGTCCACCCGCCGTCCAAACTCTGACCAGGTCATAACAACGACGTTGTCGGCCTTACCATGCTTTGTCAGGTCGGTGTAGAAGGCTGAGAGTCCATCGGCGAGCGTTTTCATAAGTGTGGCATGCGTGGCTTGCTGGTTGGCATGCGTATCAAATCCGCCCAGGGTGACGTAGCCTACCCGCAACCCCAATCCTTGTACAATCGCCTCTGCTAATACTTGCAGACCTGCGGCAAAAGGATTCTTCGGATAGGGAATAGCAGCATGATAGGCAGTAGTGGCCTGCTGAAGCTGGTGGCTCCCTTCCTGTGCTCCCAGTGCTGTCGTATCTAGCAGTGCGGCATATGGAGAGGATTTCGGATAGGTATTGTACAGTTTCATCAATGCCTGCACACGCGCATTGCCGCCATCATGCTCAGTCGGGTCAGGAGCGATGCGGTACGTCTGAGTGTTCGATAGGCTGGGTACGGGCGTCGAGATCGATGAGAGGGCTTGGGCGGTCTGCACACCGATATTCATAGCTTGAAATGGATGCCCATCCTTATCGACCAGCCCGGATACCAGTTTGCCCAGCCAGCCATCAGTTCCAGTTCCATTGAGATCGAGTGTTTGCCATATATCCATTGCCTGAAAGTGCGAGAGGCTCTGATTGGGATAGCCAACACCTTCGACGATGGCCATGTGACCCTGGTCCCAGAAACTTTTGAGTGGAGACAGGTTGGGATGTAAGCCTAAACGCCCATCCAGTTGTAACACCTGGTTTTCCGCGATGCCAATCGTGGGGCGCAACTTGCGATAGGTCGGGTCGGTATAGGGCACAACAGTGTTTAGGCCATCATTACCTCCGGCTAATTGAACGACGATGAGTGTGTGGTCGCTTGCTGCAAATGAGGATCGCGCGCCATCCAGAGCTAATGCTTTTGCCGAGGCAACACCACGACTGAAGATGGCAGGCATGACCATACCAGCCGATACGACCAACATGCCGTCTCTTATCATAGCTCTGCGAGAGAGTTTCATCTTTCTTCTCCTTCTAATTAAGCTGGTACTCTGGTAATGCCATCATCAGATATACAGTACCGCGCACTTTGCTGAGCGCATAGCTCTGGCCGTTCGTCAAGGTAATCTTTCCTTTGCCTGGCCTGGTATCTTGCGCTTTAAAGTAGTCTACAAGCTGGGCTTTGCGATCCGTCGCCAGATTTCCGTCCAGGAGGTAGGAGGCAAAGTAGTCTACAAAATGCTCAGGTGTGTCTATATGGTTGGTACTCACAATACCCTGGAAATCTATGGATTTGTATGCACTGGTGTTGCTGCGGCCACCATTCAAGAGCAGGTTGACGTAGTTGAGACGGGCCATCCAGGTTCCGCTGTTCAACCAAATCGCGCTTACTTTGTCGGCGGGCCAGCCGGCTACATTGGGTGGATCATACAATGTTTGACCCATGACAATTGTTTGATATGGTAACTCTTTTCCGTCGCTGCTTACGTTGAGTGCGTGATAGGCTCCGGCAACAAATTCTGTAGGTGACTTTATCCGTGCGCGATAAGCCTTCGCGGAGTTAAATTGCGGTGAGAGGAGCAGAGTCTTCATCACTTCGCCCATGTTGTGATTGCTCTTTACATAGGTATCGACCAATGGTTTGAGATCGTCGTTGTTGGGATTCTCGTACGCAAAAAAGGTGAAGAGTTTTTTGCAGATGAACCAGGGTGTGGCAGGATGATTAGCCAGGATGCGCACAATATCTTTGTAATCAAAGGCACCCTTCTGACCCAGGTATGTAATTTCTTTTCCACTATGATCTTTTGGATAATACTGGGCGACTGGCGTTTGCCCGGCTTTTATCCGCCCACGCACATGCCAGCCTGTTAGAGCAGCGGCCCCTTGATATACATCTTGCTGCGTATAATGACCAAGTCCCAGAGTGAAAAGTTCCATTAACTCACGAGCATAGTTTTCATTCGGAGCTTTCTTTGTGCTCTTGGTTAGGTCCAGGTAGAAGAGCATAGCGGGGTCGCTCGTGATGCCCAGCAGAATGTTGTCATAGCTATCAAAGGCGTGACTACGCAAGAAGTTATTCTGCGTGTTCATTAGTATGGGCTGGGCGCCAGTTTTACGATAGCTACTTGTCAATACTCCATGCCAGAAGAGTGTCATTTTCTCCAGCAGAGGGCGTTGTGTCCATGCCATGCGCAACAACCACCAGCGCTGCTGATCCTGGACTTTACTGAAATCCAGGTTAAGTGATTTGAGTCGGCTCTCCATAGCTTCATCTGGCACCTGCTGATAATTGATCAGGCGATCTACCGCGCCGTTATAGCCGAGTGCTGCATATGCGGCCAGTTCGTCTGGCCGGGCACCGAAGCCTGCGCGGCGCAATAGATGGCCAATTTGTGCTGTCGAGGCCGGTGGTCCCTGATAGCCCAGGCCTCCATGCTGCTCCCACTGCTCAAACGCAATGCCTCCCGCGACTGTAACGGCTCCTGCGCCAAGCAATCCTGTAAAGAGTGCGCGCCTTGATAGACCTTTGTGCTGTTGTACGTTTGCTCCGACGACCGAGGCATTTTGTTGAGCGTGGGTTTGTCCTTGCGCTTCTTTGTCTGGCTTCCACGGTTCTGTCGGTTGTTCATATATATCCATGCCAGCGGCTCCTTTTTCTAGGACCAGTTATGAAAATTAGGAAGAAAAAGCTATCGTGTGATTAACTATAGGTATCTTTGACGGTACACTCTTCTCTGTGCTTACGAGTGTATTTTAGCAAACAGAAATCAAGAAAAGATCAAGAGGATTTAAGGGTTTGCTCTTGCTTGATACAAGAACTAGATGTATAGTTAGCTCATTACATGCGGAGTGGATATATTGAATACAGCACAGGCTCAAACACAACAGAAACGAGATCTGGTTCTCTCAAGCGCGAAGCTTTCTCATTTTTTACCCTTCTTCATCCTGCTGGCAGCGTTGGTTGCGTTTCTTTTGACCGCTGCAGTACTCCCTTTGTATGGTCTTGGGTTCTCCTCGGCACTTCTTCCGTCTGGCCTGCAACAATGGCTACTGCTTCCAACCCAGTTCCTCTTTCCTCAATGGCAACTGGCACCATCCCTTCTAGGTCTGCCAGGTGTGCCACCGGCCATCCCTCTTAGCTGGTATGAGACTGCACTGCTCCTGATTGCTTTCTCTTCAATGCTGGCGGTATATTTTGTGGCTCTGCGCGTTTTGCCCGAAATCATTACATTGCGCTATCTTGTGCTATCAACGACTCTTCTTTGCATTGTCTGCGTCTGTATAACGATGGTGACATCACAAGATATTTTTTCGTATATTATCTATGCACGCATGGGTATCATCTATCACCTCAGCCCAGTTACGACGCTTCCATTGCAGATACGCCACGATCCCATCTACCCGTATATCTATTGGCGCGACCAGCCCTCTGCGTACGGCCCGACCTGGGTCATTATTACTAGTGCCCTTCAGTGGTTCACTGCGCTCTTTGATGCAGGCAGTATTGCCTATATGGTTCTGGCTTTGCGCGTGCTTGGCCTGCTGACACACCTGTGCTCAGTCTTCCTTGTCTGGTCCATCACTGGTTACCTTCAGCGTTCGAATAAGACTATTTCTGCACAAAAGAGAATGCTGGCAACGCTTGCTTTTGCCTGGAATCCTTTACTGCTTTTTGAAGCTTGCACAAATGCACATAACGATACGATCCTCCTGCTCTTTTTGCTACTCTCGCTCTGGGTTTTGATCCGTGCTCCAGTCTTTGATAGGCGCACTACTCTCTCTGTCGCTATCTTACTGGCCGTGGCAACATGTTTGAAGGTAAATATCGCTTTGCTGTTCCCGGGCTACCTTCTTTTTCTATGGAATCAAGAGCGACGCGTTCAGATGGTTGCACTGGGGCTGGCTGTCTATGGCGCTACTGTGGTTGCTCTCTATCTGCCATTCTGGGAGAATGGAGCGATTTTCAATCTGGTCCATGTGAATCCTGGTACGTATCGGAATATTAATACTCCGGCTGAATTTCTGACACAGACTATTAATAGTTTTATCTATTTTCTTGGAGGTCCGAAACCGCAGGAGATTGGCTCTCCAGCCGAAAAGATCATTCATACAATCTGTCTAGTCGTTTTCTTGCTGCTTTACGCGCTTCTCTGTCTACGCACACTGTCGCCGCGCTATGGCTTGCAAACGCCGCTCCGACTTATTCGCTGGATGGTGTGTGCGTGGTTGCTCTATTGCGCCATTGGCTCTCCCTGGTTCTGGCCCTGGTATCTGGTGACTTTCTTTGGGCTTTTTGCGCTCCTTGAGGCGGCCGATCCACTTATAAATCAGCGTATAAGTATTCTGAAGCCTGGATATCTTCCTCTGCTTGCCCGCCTCCTGGCTTTTAGCATGCTTGGACTCTACTGCTTCTATTCATGGGGACTTTATGCAACGATGTTACCCTGGCCACCAGCATTGCGCTGGGCTTATTTCCGTGGTCTATGGGCCTGGATTCTTCCCTTTCTGCTTCTCTTTTTGTATACTCGCATTCGCCCACAAAAGCAGCGTGTTCTGCCTGCAACTGAAAAAGAAAATATATAGCCTTCTTTGTGTGTGCAAAGGAGGCTATAAGAAACTTCGGATCTGTTTTGCTACTCCTACTCTTTAGTAGCTCCATCCGCCTGCTCATGTGCGTGATAAGAACTGCGCACAAATGGTCCGGATTCTACGTGCCGAAAGCCCATTTTCTTCCCTTCAGCTTTGAGGGCGGCGAACTCTTCCAGTGGCACATAGCGTTGAATGGGGAGATGTTGAAACGAGGGGCGCAGATACTGCCCAATGGTGAGAATGTCGATGTCATGTTCACGCATATCGTGCATGACTTCGAGGATCTCATCCCATTCCTCACCCAAGCCGAGCATAAAGCCTGATTTTGTACGGGCGTCAGGGTTCATCTCTTTAGCCCATTTGAGTACTTGTAACGAGCGCTTGTAGATTGCCTGTGGGCGAACGCGTTTGTAGAGCCGGGGAACGGTCTCGACGTTGTGATTGAATATTTCAGGTCTGGCATCGATGACGACTTTTAGTGCATCATATGATCCCTTGAAGTCTGGTGTAAGGACTTCGACTTTGCAGTCGGGATTCATGCGCCGTATCCAGCGAATGGTGGCGGCAAAGACGCCTGCGCCTCCGTCTTTGAGTTCATCTCGGTTGACAGATGTGACAACGGCATGCTTCAGACCCATCTGCTGCGCGGCCTCAGCTACTCTCCTGGGCTCTTCCCAATCCAATCCCGAAGGGCGTCCAGTCTCTACAGCACAGAACCCACAACTACGCGTGCAGACGCGGCCCAGTATCATAAATGTCGCAGTCTTGTGACCCCAACATTCGCCGATGTTTGGACAACGCGCTTCTTCACACACTGTATGCAGCGCCTGACCACGCATCAATTGCTTCAGTTCCTTGTAGTTCTCTCCCTTCGGGGCACGCACATGCAGCCATTCTGGGCGACGCTCTGGAATAATAGTTGTCATGGAATTTTCCCTTGCTCTAAAGCTAAAATAGTGAAGCCACTTTCCTTTACTTCTTAATATATACAAGAAAACTGCTATCTTTTTAGTAAATGTCGATCTCTCGTCCGTAACTCTGTAGCTTGCTCCGCACGGCCTGTAAGAAGCCACCCGCGCCCGCACCATCCAGTATTCGGTGATCGAAAGAGAGAGAGACATACATCATGGAACGCACTGCAATGGCATCATCTTCAATCACGACTGGACGCTTGACGACGGCATCCATGCTGAGAATACCTGCGTGTGGCTGGTTGATGATTGGCATCGATATAATTGTACCAAATACACCCGGATTGTTGACAACAAACGTGCTGTTCTGCATATCCTGGACGGTCAATTTCCTGGCTCGCGCACGCTGTGCTATAGTGTTTACTTGTCTAGCCAGACCGGCTACGGTGTACTGATCAGCATCATAGATAGTTGGCACCACCAGACCATCATCGGTTGCGACTGCCATGCCCAGGTTGATGCGCTTCTTGATGATAATCTTGTTGTCTGCCGTCCATGTTGAGTTGAGGATGGGAAATTGACGTATACCTTCACACACCGCTTTCATGACGAAGGGAACGTAGCTGATTCCATAGCCCTCACGCCGCTTGAACTCTTCTTTCTGTTGTGCCAGCCACTTTGTGATGTTGGTCATGTCAACCTCAACGACAGTGGTGGCATGCGGCGATGTGCGTTTGCTGCGCACCATATGTTCAGCGATGGCCAGGCGCATCCTGCTGGGCGTTACCAGCTCTTCGTCTGGTCCCGCGACGCTGCTTGAGACAATCTCAGGCTCTACGGAAGGCCGTATAGTCGATGCTGGAATAGTCGGGGCGCTCTGCCGCTGCTCGACATATGCTAAGATATCTTCTTTTCGGACGCGTCCTCCGGCTCCTGTACCCACGATTTCACTTAAGTTGATGCTATGCTCATGTGCTAAGCGGCGTGCTAGCGGCGAGATACGCTGGCGCTCTTCCTCTTCAGTCCCAGCCCCATTTTCTGCTACTCCAACAGTTCCATTCGGATTTGTTGCGACACTCACCACTTCTTCTGGTGTGAGCACCTGGGTTGCGGCCTGGGCGACATCTCGTACTGGTGCCGCATCGGGTCCTGGTGCTGGTTGCACATTAGCCGAGAGAGGGGCGGCAGCGACATCTACGCTCTCTTCAATCATTGCGATATCGATGCCAACTGGCACCGTTTGATCGACACTCACCAGTATCTTTGCGAGACGGCCCGCAGCGGGCGATGGAAGTTCGGCGTTGATTTTGTCTGTGATGATCTCTGCCAGAGCCTCGTCCTTCTCAACCAGATCGCCCTCATTTTTTAACCACGCTCCGATTGTTCCCTCCCCAACCGTTTCACCTAAGCGTGGCATCTTTACCGACGTTGGCATAGACCTGCTTCCTCCTATTTTCCGTTCTTAAACTGCGATGAAATAGCCTGGCACAACCTCTCTTGCTCTTCTCAACGCCTCTTAATATGCTGCTAAGATTCTGGCGGCCGAGAGAATTTTTTCAGCATTCGGCACGTAGGGAGCTTTGGCGGGCGGTGTATATGGAAATGGAAGAGGAGAGGTTGCTACCTGCGCGATCGGCCCATCCAGATATTCAAACAGATCTTCTGCTACGAGAGCCGATAGTTCCGCCCCTATCCCTTCCGTCAGGATATCTTCGTGCACGATCAACACTTTGTTCGTTCGCTTGACCGATTCGATGATCGCGTCTCGATCCAGTGGTGAGAGTGAACGAAGATCCAAGACCTCAACTTCCAGATCGTCATCCTCTTCCAGAACCTGTGCTGCTCTCAAACACTGATGGACCATCGCCCCATAGGTCAGAATTGTCATATCCTCGCCCTCACGGCGGATGATTGCCTTCCCCAGCGGCACTATATAGTCTTCTAAAGGCAATTCCTCGCGCAACTCTGGCATTCGATATAGATGTTTGTGTTCCAGGTAGAGAACCGGATTATCGTCGCGCACAGCCGCTTTTAACATACCTTTGGCATCATATGTAGTAGACGGTGTCACCACTTTTATGCCCGACATTTGAAAAGATGACGCATCTTGACGAGCAGGACGTACGTTTCCACCTGAGAGGCCGCGCACGACTATAGGAAATGGGGCACCGACCCGCCAGTGCATCCTGGTGGCCATATCAATGAGCTGATCAAATCCACAAGTGATGAAGTCTATGAAGCGCATTTCAGCTATTGGCCGCATGCCCATGAGTGCCGCACCTACTGCCGAGCCTATGATGGCAGCCTCCGTCATAGGTATGTTGATGACGCGCTCAGAACCGAATTCTTCAAACGCGTTCCTTTTGAAGGCACCTCCGTACGTGTCAGAATCCTCTCCAATGAGAAATACAGCCTCGTCACGCAACATCTCTTCTCTCATGGCCTGACTTATCGCGTCCAGGTAGGTTATCTTCTTTTCGCTCATTTGCTTTTAATCTCAGCCTTCGCCATTATAGAGTACACGTTCATTCATGCTAACATGCTGAAAGAAATACTGTCAAGTTTCCTCTACTTTGCCTCTTTCGTGCTGGTAGTGCAGTGCGACCCGTCTCCCTCCAGCGCTCTCTTCTTTGTTGAGAGATTCTCCGTCTCTGATCACCTGCCGTAGTTGCTGAATGCGATGTCGATAAGCAGCCTCTGTCTGACTATACTCCAGCTTTTCATCCATGCTTGCATGCCACTTCCGAAATGCCAGCTTGATCTCGGCCTGATACAATCTTCTTATTTGCATCCACTGCCTCCAATTCCCTTGCAAAAGGATATGACGCTCAATCTTCCTGCGTAGAAATGAGTGCTGTAAAAGCGCGTATTCATCCACTGTGACGATACCGCTACTAACTTCTTCTGCCAGAAATTCGCGTATGATGGATGCTTCGTGCGCAAGGGATTTAACGAGGCAATACACAACGACCATTTGCGCGATGAATGATGGGACGTAATTTCCTACGCTTACAATAAGCGCGCTTGTGAGGACATTGGTATTTGTGGGGTAGTTCACGACGAGCGCTGTGGCAAAAAAGTTGACAAAATCAAAGACTGAATGTAGGCCTACGGCTACGATATATCCTCCCAATGGAATAGCAATCTGCTGCCACTTCACTCTGGTATGACGGATATATCCCAGGGCGGCTCCAAAGCAGGCAGTGAAGGTTGAATGACTGAGCCAGCCCAGCACAACTCTTCCTATAAGCAGGACTAACAACGACTTTGGATGCGTTGAGAAGTAGCTAAAGTTTTCAACCATAGCAAAGCCTGCTCCGATCAGTGCGCCATAGATGATACCGTCGGTGACGTTGTCAAACTCGTCGCGCAGGACGAAGAAGAGGAGCAATAGCCCTAACCCTTTCACGGTCTCCTCCGTGATGCCCGCATTTAAACCGGCAAAGATGGCATGGACAATATCGTCGGGGCGCGGACCTAGAATGATAGGCCGTAGTGAGTCCACATACTGCTCTATCAGGAACGTTGGGGGTATGGCGATGATCGCTCCCCACAAAAATGCTGCCAGGCGTAGAAACCAGGGCTCACGCTCAAAACGATCCATAAAGTTGACTAGCAGGTTGATTCCAAGTGCAGGGATAATTGGAATGGTCAGGATGGCGAGAATGCTGATTGTGCTCCCTTGTACAAGCGTAGAGATTCCAAGTACGTTGTTTAAAATAAGGATGACTAGCGCGCTCACCAGTAAAATGAGCACGCCTACGCCGCCGACAACGCGGCGTGTGCGCAGTTGAGAACGCCGGAATAGTACCGATTGTAGCGTCGTTCCAAATTTGAAGAGTCTCTCTTCTTCCGCCTTCCACTCCTGGGCTGGATGAAAATCCATAATGTGCTGAATAAGCTTACCATTTTCATCAAGTGCTGAAGTTCCATTCTGTTTTGGAGCAACCAGTTGTAGAACAGTATTGCCCAGCACCAGAAAATCTTGCGGCTGCACGGCTCCATCGCCGCCACTAGATACAGCACACTCATTGATGAAGAGCGTATTTTGTCCGGCTACATTATAGATACGCCATCCATGATCATCATACACCAGCCGCGCATGTAGCCTTGACACCGTCGAGTCCAGCAAAATAAGGTCGCTGTTCAGTGCTCGCCCAATCGTTGTCTCTTTGCGCGTAAGTAGATGGACCAGGCGCTCCTCCGGCAGACTGCCTACGAGATCTTTCTCCTGGCGTTTCGTCGTCCGGGTCGGCGGACGCATATGTACTATCCGTAGTACACCATAATTTTGACTCGCACTCATGAGCTTTCCTGACGTTCAGGGCAATCATGCCACTGTCGTTTCTATCTCTTTCTTAATAATGTACACTATCCGGTGTAAGAATGTACACATCACTCTCTATTGGCACATTCAATCCTGACAAGGTTGTGTTTTTCTTTCTCTCCGCCTTCCATGAAGTGACCCTCTTCATTCTCTTTGGAAGCAGAAGAAGTAGACAAGGATGATAGGATAGTAGATGAGGCTTCTCTCGGCAGGCTGTTATATTTTCGTGGATCATAAATGCAAATAGAAAGACGTTCGGTAAACTCCTGGACTTTGCAGATTTTGGAGCAGAGTTCTCATTACTTTGAGCAGCAGAATATTCAGGCTTATCTTGTAGGAGGCTCTGTTCGCAACCTCTTGCTTGCGGTCCCTGGTGTTGATTGGGATATTGTGGTTGCTGGCGATGTTCCTGCATTGGCTCGTCGGCTGGCCAATCAGCTGGGTGGCTTTTATGCCTATCTCCATGAAAAAGCGTCTCGCGTCGTGGTAAAAAAGGACCAGCAAGAGGTCATCTTTGATCTCGCGCCACAGCAAGGTGACAGTATAGAGGCCGATCTACATACACGCGACTTTACTATCAATGCCATCGCTCTCGCCCTCCCCAACCTTGTTCATCATCTTGTTCATCAGGCACCGCTCTCCTTCCTCGATCCCTTGCACGGCCTGGATGATCTTGCGCAGCGCAAACTAAAAGCTGTGGCAGACAATGTTTTTCAAAACGATCCCTTACGACTGCTGCGTGCTGTTCGCTTCATGATGCGCTATCAACTTACACTCGAAGAGCAGACCGAATCTCTGCTTACACGTGATGCTCATCTCTTACTACAGGCCGCTTCCGAACGTATTCACGAGGAGCTCTATGCTATTTTAGAGCCTGTTGGAGCCGTAGATCGTCTGCATTTTATGGACGCGCATCAGCTCTTTACCGTTCTTTTCCCAGAGTTTATTCCAGCACGTGGTATGCAGCAGCCTGACCTTCACCACTGGGATGTCCTGGAGCATTCTATTGAGACGATAGCCGCGCTGGAAAATCTCGCCGCTTTCTTCCTACAACTGACAGCAGAGCCTTCTTTCGTCTCAACGGCACAGGCACAGGGAAACCTTCAAGAGATCAAAGTATTGCTCTCAGAGGCTGAGCGGCAGGGCATCTTTCAGCTCGATGCGCTCGCTTCACCTACGCTCAAACTAGCTGCGCTTCTACACGATATCGGCAAGCCCGTGACGTATGCTCTAAATGAGGCAGGAAATATTACGTTTTATCATCATCCGCAGGCGGGTGTACCACTTGCGCAACAGATTACCAGGCGCTTGAATATGAAGATACAAGACCGCCGCCTGGTGCAGCAAGTGGTTGCGAATCATATGCGTCCAGGCCAATTGAGCCACGATGAGATTACGGAGCGCGCCATCCGCCGCTATTTTGTGGATCTAGGGCCAATAGGTGTTCATGTGGGCTTGATCTCGTTGGCCGACCATCTGGCTATGCGCGGACCAGATGCGTTGACCGATCATTGGAATCGGCATCTAGCCACTGTTCGCCTCTTGCTCACGCGCTATATTCGAGAACGCGATCGCATCCTGCCTCCCCGCTTGATTCAGGGCGAGGAACTCATGCATCGTTTTTCATTGCAACCTGGCCCGCTCATCGGACGCCTGCTCGAAGTCATCGCAGATGCTCAGGCAGAAGGTCGCATTCATTCGAAGGCCGAAGCCTTCTGGCTGGCTGAAGAGATATTGAATGAAAACTCGTAAGACAGGTAAAGGTTTCTCCTTGTCTGGAACATTTATCCCACTAACAGGAGTTGACAACACTCACGCTATGACGTACCATGACAGGGGCTAAACATGGAAATGTCGTGTTCGCCCTCACTTGCTAATTCTGGGAGAAGAGTAGTGAAGACGATAGCGATATTTTACCAGGGACGCAAGCAAGACACGTCCAAGTTTGCGAATGAGCTTTCAGCCACGCTACAACAGCAAGGTCATGATGTCCGTTCTGTGGATTTGCGTGACGAGGGCCAGGCGTGTGATCCTTCTTTTGAAGGCTGTGATCTGGTGCTTGTCCTGGGCGGCGATGGCACAATTGTTCATGCCGCGCGTCTCTGCGCTTGCCTCGGCATTCCTTTAGTTGGTATCAACTTCGGCCGTGTCGGTTTTCTGACTGAGATTGAACCGGATGAGGTTTCTAGCAATTTGAGCCACTATCTCAACGGCGATTCTTCGGTCCGGGTTGATGAACGTATTATGCTGCGCGCCGTCCTTGAACAGGATGGGAAGAGCGAGGAGTTCCTGGCTTTGAACGATGTGGTGATCGCTCGCGGGATGTGGCCACGTGGAGTGCAGGTGCGGGTCTGGATTGACGACTACTATTACAATACAACCTACGCCGACGGGATGATTATTTCAACGGCAACCGGTTCAACGGCGTATAGTATGGCTGTAGGTGGCCCTTTGCTCCATCCACAGGTCCAAAGTACTGTTCTGACTCCTATCGCAGCTCATCTCGCTTCCGATCGCTCTTTGATCATTCCACCCGAAGCCACTATTAAGATGCAGATATTTACTAATGCTCAGAATGGCGTCCTTTCGGCTGATGGTCAGATCAATCGTGAGGTGAAAGATGGAGCAATCGTTACTGTCCATAAAAGTCCTTACGTGACTCGATTCCTTAGACGTAGACCACCTACGTACTTTTATCAGATTATTAATGCGAAGTTGAGAAACGATAGCCCACCCACTACTGAAACAAATCATGCTAATTGAGTTAACAATCAAAGATTTCGCAATCATTGAACGCCTGCAATTGCACCTGAATCGATCTTTCAATGTCTTCACAGGTGAGACGGGCGCAGGTAAGTCAATTATAATCGATGCTGTAAATGCTCTGCTGGGGGGCAAGATCGGCGCAGAGTTTGTGCGCGCAGGTAGCTCACGCGCGACGGTTGAGGGCGTTTTCTCTGTGGATGCTCTTCCTCCCTTTAGCGACAGTTGGCTCCCCCTCGATACTTCAACAGAAGATGAGGAGGATGCTCCCTCTTCTCTCATTGATATCTTTGATCGCGCTGAACAGCCAGAGACGAGCCATAGTGATACGAGCAGCGCCGATGCAAAGATCGCTCTTGCTACTCTGCTCTATGAGTATGATATTACGCTGGAAGACGGTCAGCTCATTCTGACTCGCGATATCATGCCCTCGGGGCGCACAGTGGCACGCATTAACGGCCGTGCCATCTCTCTGCATGTCCTTCAGCAGGTTGCGAGCTGGCTCGTGGATATTCACGGTCAGAGTGAAAATATTAGTTTACTACGCCCAGATCAGCATATTAACTTCCTCGACCGCTACGCGGAGACAATTCCTCTGCGTGAACAGTTGGGAGCAAAAGTGGCTGAGTGGCGCACCGCTCATAAGACGTTGCACTCTCTCCAGCAGAACATTCGTGAGCAGGAGCGTCGCGCCGAGTTCTTACGCTTCGAGATTGAGGAGATTGAGAAGGCGGAGCTTCATGCAGGCGAGGTTGAGGAGTTAGAGGAGGAGCGCAAGATTCTGAGTAACGCTGAACGCTTGCGCGAGCTCTGCTCTCTGATTCACGGCTCCATTCAGGGTTCGGACCTGAGTGGCGACGACTTTAAGCCCGCCCTCGATCAACTTCGCGTCGCCCAGCGCAGCCTGAGCGAACTCGTGCGCCTGGACAAGAACATGGAGGAGTACGAAGATTCTCTAGCCGAAGCTATCTATCAACTAGAGGATGTAGCTACTTCTATCAGTAGCTACGAGTCGGATATTGAGGATGATCCACGCCGTCTCTCAGATATCGAGGATCGCATCGATCTTATCACCAAGCTGAAGCGTAAATATGGTGCGACCATTGAGGAGATCCTCCAGCGAGTAACAGAAGATCAGGCCGAACTAGATACAATCGTGAATCGCGATGAGACGATCGCGAAACTACAGCGCCAGGATAGCCTGTTCCGTCAGGAGATCGGCACGCTGGCACAAGATCTATCGCAAAAAAGGACAGAGGCTGCTCAGCATCTAGCTCTAGCAATGGAAGAGCAATTGAATGATCTGAATATGCGCCGCGCACGTTTCCAGGTGGAGATTCTCCAGGTCCCTGATGAGCAAGGCGTCCCTGTAAGCATTCAGGATCAACCAGTGCAAAACTACGCCTGCGATCAGACCGGCATTGATCGCGTTCAATTCCTTATCGCCCCTAACCCTGGTGAACCCTTTAAGCCTCTGACCAAGATCGCTTCCGGCGGCGAAACATCGCGTCTGATGCTCGCCCTCAAGACTATTCTCGCAGGTGCCGACGCGACTCCAACACTCATTTTTGACGAGATCGATGCAGGTATCAGTGGCCGCAGCGGTCAGGTGGTTGGTGAGAAGCTCTGGCAGCTTACGCAGAATCACCAGGTTATCTGTGTCACCCACCTGCCTCAGATTGCAGCGTTTGCCGATGCGCACTACAATGTAAATAAGCAGATCTTCGATAACCGCACTATGACGATTGTAAACGAGCTGCGCAATGAGCAGCGCTCACGCGAAATTGCCCATATCATGGGCGGCAACGTGACTGAAATAGCGATGAAGAGTGCCGAAGAGATGCTGGGCCGCTCTAATCTCTGGAAGGAGAACTGGACGCGCCAACAGATAAGACGGGTAAGGTCCGAAAAACCTTCGGAGCAACCGAAAGAATCGGTGGAACGATAGAGTAAAATATATGCAATCAATAGCAATTATAGGCGCAGGTATGAGTGGCTTGGCCGCCGCTCATGCCTTGCTCGACGCGGGATATACGGTTACGCTCTTTGAAAAGAGTTCTGGAGTTGGTGGGCGGGCAGCGACGCGGAAGCGTGCTGGCTTTATCTATGACCACGGCGCTCAGTATATCAGACAGGGCAATCCAGAGAGCGTCTCTCTTATTACTGAGCGTTTCCGCGCTCCCGACCTGGTCGATATCAGTAAACCGGTCTGGATCTTCAATGCTCAGAATCAGATCCAAGAGGGTGATCCTAAACAAAACGCAGAGTCGAAGTGGACCTACCGCAGCGGTATTACAGCATTAGCCAAGTTGATGGCCACTAATCTGACTATTCGCCTTGAAACGCGCATTGCACGCCTTCAACAAACTCCTGGCGGCTGGCAACTTTTTACTTCGACCAACCAAGACCTGGGCACGTACGATGGCTTGTTGATCACAATACCCGCCGCTCAGGCTCAGGACTTAATCCAGGCCAGTCAGTTCAGCAACACTCTTCAATCAGAGATCGCTTCCCAACTACAGAGATCGCGCTACAGTCAGTTACTTTCGGTTGCGCTGGGCTATTCCACGCGTTTACAGGAACGTCCCTACTATGCCCTTGTCAATACCGACAAAAGCCATGCTATCTCCTGGTTGGCCTGGGAACATGAGAAAGCGCCTGAGCGTGTGCCAAAGGGAGGCAGTATGTTAATTGCGCAGATGGCTCCCGGCTATAGTGAGGGGCACAGAGAAGATTCTCCTGAAAGCCTGGTATCCGATGTGGCGGAGCGCACAGCGGAATTGATCGCCGAGCAGTTGCCCACGCCGGACTTCACCGACGTTCAGCCCTGGCGCTATGCTCTTCCAACAGAGAAGGCCGATGCTGAGGCACTCAATTCACTTACTCTTCCATATAATCTGGCCTTTTGCGGCGACGCCTTTGTCGGTGGCCGCGTTCATCTGGCACTTGAGCATGGCTTATCGATTGCACATCAATTGATCGAAAACTGGAGTTAAGCATTTATGTTTCCTTTCCTTCCTCAGAGTGTTCAGGATGAAATTGAGCAATTGGCTGAGCGCTATGGGCAGCCTGTTGTTCGTACCGTTGATCTCTCCACAACCGAGCTTTTCGATCCTTTGAGTAAGAAAGATCGCTATGGCGAGGTTTGTATGGTCGTACGTCGCCCCAACGGTCGCCTCTTGACGATGACGAAGACGTACTACCCTGAGCGCTCCTATCGTCTTTTGACGGGGGGTATCAATCACGGTGAGGCGATCCTGCCTGCCCTTCTCCGCGAGACGCAGGAAGAGACTGGGCTGCAAGTGGAGGTGAAGCAATTTCTTGCCATCGCAGCCTATCGTATTCCGCATCTATCAGAGAATCCGCTTTTCTACACCTTTGCCTTGCTCCTGGACGAGTTAGGAGGCACGCTTACGACGATTGATGAAGATGAGCACGTCGATAGCTTCCTCGAAGTTACACCCGCAGAACTTCCCTCTCTTGCTGATAAACTCGATCAGTTAGGCGAGCAGTTTAGCGCTGAGTACAGTACCGATTGGGCGACCTGGGGCCAGTTCCGCGCTGTCATTCACCGTCTCGTCTATAAAGCACTACAACCCTAAGCTCTTTCTTTAGCCAATTTACAGTGCTAGCAATTTTATCGCTCTGCTGCACACATAGCATCCTTATGCTATAATCTGACGGATTCAACTGTAAAAAAAGAAAGACGAGACGCTTGCTTCTGCATTCTATCTCCTAAAGGACTTATTTATGAGTAAGAAATATATCAGTACGCTCTTATTGTTCGCTGTCTTTATTGGCTTCCTCTGGTGGGGAATATCCATGCTTACCTCTAATCTGGCCGCCCCTGTGAAAGATGGCGAGGCGATTGTCTATTCAGTGATGATTCTTGGTTGCGCACTTGCCGCCCTGGTGGCAATCCTTTTGCTCCCCCGACGCAGACCGTTGTAACCATCATTCTTTCTCAGATTTGTGACGCAACTCATCCTCCCTTCGTTGTAATTTTCGGCTGAGAAGATACACAGGCATACACAAATGAACGTTCTTCTTAGTACTTCGATGGGAGGTAGAAGCGCCCGGTCCTGCACAGACATTCAGGTTGTGCTGGCTCTTTTTGTTGCTTGTTTCATGAAGAGCTACACAAGGCGAGGCGCAGACACATGGCACAGAGATTTGCACAGAACTTATTACGCACACGCGAAAAACCCTTTTTAACATATAAATGGATGAGATACTTCTTTACACAAGATATCTCAGACTGCAATCGTCCTGTTGTTGAGCTGCAACAGCGCGCTGTCTGGATTGGGCTGGCGATTTTCTTGCAGTCTCTGAACGAGATTGATCACAACTGGTACTTTCCCTTGATAAAGCCCTTTGGCTCGCTAATTCCATTTGCGTTGATTCTGGGTAGCTTTTATGCTCTGTGGCAAGCTCTCCGTCCAGCAAAAGAGCCATCCACTCAGCCTGCACATGCTCTGTCATCTTTAAAGGTCCAAAAGCGGCCAAAGCTGTGGCAGCGCATTGTGCTGGTGCTAACACTGATACTAACCGTTGCAGGAGCTATTAATCTTGGTTGGGGCGTAGTACTCTGCTTTTTGCCTGCGCGCTTCTCCAACGATGGTACGTCGCTTGATACAAATGCTGCTATCTTGCTAGTCAAAGGCCACAATCCCTATACCGATTCGAATATTCCTGATCTGCTGCGCCGCTTCGACAATATTCATCCCGAATGGACAACTCCTCTGCGTCGAGGTCAGTTCGCCGGACGCCTGGACTATCCCAGTATGGCCGAGATTCAGTCTATCCTCAATACGTCACTCAAGGCGAATGATGTGCCTGAATTCGAGGCGCGCGTCAGCTATCCAGCTCTTTCATTCCTGACACTGGTGCCTTTTGTGCTGATGCAAGATTATAATGTGCTACCTTTTTACCTGTTGAGCTATCTCCTGCTCGTTTTCATTGCGTGGAAGGTTGCACGTCCGGAGATTCGGCCCTGGGTGCTCTTGTTATCGCTAGCTAACGTCCCCATGTGGTCGTCCACGGTGGGAGGTAATCTGGATGTGTTTTACACGCTGCTGGTGGTTCTGGCCTGGTTGAAGCGTGATCAGCGCTGGACGTCTGCGGTGTTCTTTGGTCTGGCGATGGCGAGCAAACAGATTGCCTGGTACTTCATGCCCTTCTATATGATTATGACTCTGCGCCACTATGGCTGGAAAGAGGCGCTCTATCGCACCGTTATCTCTGGTGGGCTGGCACTGACGATCAATTTGCCTTTCATAGTGTGGAACTATCACACGTGGTTGACGGGCGTGATGGCTCCTGTGGCTGATCCTATGTTCCCAATGGGCGTGGGTCTGGTGAGCCTGAGTGTAACGCATCTGATCCCTTACCTACCGGAGCGTGTCTACTCGATACTCGAATATGGCGCGATGCTGCTCTCTCTGATCTGGTACTGGCGTATCTGCCTTAAACGTCCGGAGGCGGCCTTGCTTCTCGCCATCATGCCCCTCTTCCTGGCATGGCGCAGTCTCTCATCATACTTCTACTGTGTGGCTTTCCCCATTTACGTAGTGCTTGCGTCACAGAAAAATCCTTCTCTGATGCGGATTTTCTCTTTGTTGCATCTCTCTAAAGCAGGAGATAAGAGCAGCGTGCCGTCAGTGATCGGAGTGTGAGTTTCTGGCCTCCTCGACTCTTTTCGCTCTTCGTGGTACAATCGACACGGTAACCTGTGTCGTAGTCAGGAGTAAAAGAGCACTATGTCGCGTAAGAAAGAAGCTGAGACACAGCTTTCAGAGATAGATACAAGTCAGGCACAAGACCTGGCTTCTCATTATAAACAGCTAGCTGAAGATTTGCATGCGAGCACGGATCGAGCAGGGGCAGAGAAGGCTCTTGCCGCTCTTTTTGCACTTCCAGAAGGTGGGCAGATAACATTTCTTAAAATGCTGGCAAAGACAAATGATTCGGCCGCCGCAGATATTGCGCTGGCAATCAACGCTTTAGGCACCCATAAAGAGGCGCGTAAAGAGGCGCGTCGCTCTCTTCTTCGCTTTGAGGGCTCGAAGATCTATCCTACCTGGACTGCACCCATCACTCAAGCACTCGCAGTTCAGTTGAGCGTCGATAACCCTCCGCGTTTCTGGAAGGGGCTCGCCACGCAGTCACGTGAGGAGGGTGAGCTACAACTCTTCCTGGTCTGGGAACAGGGCTACGAATATCGAGAGGCTCGGGTGATCTCGCTCTTACTCGACTACTGGTCAGATGGCGTGAAGGATGCTTTCGTTGAGACCGGAACGAAACGGCGGATCGATGAACGTTTGAACGAACTCAAAAGTAAAATGACGAACACTACTCTGATTCCTTGCTCCCTTGCTGAAGGAAAACGTCTGCTTGAGGAGGCCCTCTCAGTCAATCAATGGCGGCACACGACGCCGAGTGAAAACTACCGCACCCAGCTTTCTCTCATCAACAGGCTTATTCTCCAGGCAAGCGAGTTGGGGGAGGATCAAGGTACAACCTTTATTACTCCCGACCTTCAGGAGCAGGAGATTGCAGTCAACTTTATCGGGTCCTGGTCCTTTGGCGACTTCGGACTCGCCTACGACTTGCTCACCAGTGATAGCTCGCTTCGTGATCGTCTTCCGCGCACCGACTGGATCGATCTACACCGCGCCTGGTTTGACGAGGCCCATCCCACTCGTATGGAGCTCGGCTTTGTCCACGAGCGCGAACGCTCTCAGAGCGCCCTCTGGGTGCCTTCATCCTCGCTGAGCAATCGCTTGACGACGAAAAAGGACTATGAGGTTGGCTGGTCTCTTGAGCTAGCTGATACTCCCTTGAGCGGTACAATTAAAGAAGTACCACTGGGTACGGCCGTGAATAAAGAGACTGGCCGCCACTGGTTCTGGACAAGCTATACGTTGGTCAGGGAAAATGGAGCGTGGCGCATTCAGCAGATGCGTGACGAGGGCGTTACCATCCAGGCTCTCTCGATCCCCGAAGTGCAAAAGCGTATCAAAGAGTACGAAGATGCCATCGAGCAAAGTGTCAAGCAGCGCGATCCCAACAATGCCGAAGCGTTTATGGAAGAGATGTCCTGGCGTCTTACTCAGCTTCTGCATTATCATGATACTCTGATCGCATTGCTTCCGCTTGATGCAAATGTGACGGAAGAGGCTTATAGTCGCGCGGTGTTGACCGGCAATCCAGAACGCATGGTCGTCTATCTCGAACGCCTGGCGCAGCGCTTCCAGCAGAATCGCGCTGATGTCTTGCGTCGGCTCGGATCGACGCTGGCGGAAATGGCCTTTGGCTATGCCCGCCAGAATATGCTTGAGCGGCAGAATCACTTTTTACAACGCGCAGAAGAGACGTTACAAGAGGCCACCAGCCTTGACAATAGCGCGGTGAGTCATGCCCTGCTTGGTGAGTTGTTTACAAGCCAGGAGCGTAACGAGGATGCAGAGAGCGAGTTTCTCAAGGCTCAGGCATTGCTCCCTAAAGTGCAATCGGACCACGGACTGGAAGCTTCTATCGAGGCTGGCCTGGGCAACGTTGCGATGCGCCTGGAGCGTATGAACGATGCTCTTCCACATTATCAGCGCGTGGCTGAGATCAATCCACAGTATCCAGGCGTGTGGTTTAGTCTTGGTTTCGCAAATCGTCTCCTGGGACGCTTTGAAGAAGCTGAGAAGAATTACTTGCAGGGCTTGCAAGTAGAACCTAATGACATTCGCATCTATAGTGAACTTACGGCTATCTATATGAATCGTTCAGAGCAAGAGAAGGCTCGAACTATTATGGAACAGGCGATTCGGATAAATCCTGATTCAGCCGAGCTTCATGCTCTCCTGGCCTCGGTTCTCTTTGAAACGGGGGATCAACGTGGAGCTCAACGCCAGCTTGAAGTAGCTGAGCGCATCAATCCAACGGCAGATCTAGTTGAGAGTGTGCGGCAGCATATCTCTGGTTCAAGACGACGTGTTTAAACATAGCGCTAGCGCATCGCGTGGCAGGGAAAGGATATCTCATGGAACATAACGATCAACAGGACGATCAGCAGCAAGAAATCATTTCAGCTCATCAAACAGACGCATTCCTATTGGCAAATTATCATCAGATTGCTCAAGAGTTGAACGATAGTCTGGATGTGGCAACGGCCGACAGGGCCCTGGCTCCCATTATCAATGCGCCCGATACAACCCAGATCGCCCTTCTAAAGGCACTGGCGCAAGAAAATACAAGTGATGCAGCCGATATCGCTCAGGCGATTCAGACGCTTACAACGAACAAAGAAATTCGCAAAGAGGCACGCCGCACCCTGGTGCGCCTGGAAACGAACAATATCTATCCAGGATGGGAACCACCAGAGGCACCCACGCTCTCGCAGGCACTCGAACAGATAACCAATCCCGATTCTGACACCGGTGATCCCATTCTCACCGAGTTGCAGTCTCTCTTCGCAGGTGCAGAAGATCTCTTTGCCGAAGACGAGAGTGTCGAGACCGTCCATGACTTCATCACAGAGTGGGGCGATGGTAGCTACGAGGAGGCATATGATCATCTCGCCAGCACCAGCCCTTTGCGCGCTGGGCTCTCGCGTGAAGACTGGGTCGCTCGCCATCAGGAGTGGTTCAACGCAGCGCATCCCGCGAAACTCGAAGTGACCTTTGCCGATCCAACCGACGAGGATGAGACGGAATCGCCTACGATTGAGGCTGGTTGGTCTATCGAATTCGCAGATCTTTCGCAGGAATCGGCCCTCACAGCGCTGCCAGAGCTCCCGTTCGCCACGGCTATATTCGCCGAGACCGGGCGCCACTGGTTCTGGACAAACTATACGGTCGTTCAAGAAGATGATCGCTGGGTCATCCAGGATATGGTCGATACCGGAGCAGAGGCATTTAAACTTTCTGAGGACGAACTGCGAGAGCGCATTAACGATCTGAAAGAGCAAGTGGTTCTCGCTATGGAAGGCGACGACGATGAGGAGGATGAGGACGACGACGATGAGGACGACGAGGATTTCGAGGATCTTGAGGATGAGGATGAGGACGACGACCTGGATGAGGATGAGGACGACGATGTCGAGGATGCATCACTGCTGAGTTCACTAGACAGCCTGGGCGATGTTCTGAGCCTGACAGTCAAAGCGATGCATTATAGCGATGCACTGATTGCAAAAGTTCAGGGAGGAGACGCGTCGGTTTACGAGCTGGCCGTCGAACAGGCACTCTCGGCGAATGAAGCGGAGCGAGCGGCTGTCTATGCACAGAAGTTTGCAGAAAATATTCCGGATACACGCCCGCAAGCCCTCAATACGCTCGCCCTTATCTATTCCGTGATTGCCGCCAGCTCTCACGAAGATGATGAGCACGACGAGGAAGAGCGCTTTGTCAATCTAGCCAAAACAACGTTGCGCAATGCCATCACAGGCGGAACCAATCCTAAAGGTGAGATTCTTCTGGCCAATATGCTTATTCAGGACGATGAGAATCAAGATGAGGCGGAGACGCTCTTGCTGCACGCAAAGGAGTCGGTCGCCGATAATGATAGCTTTTTCTCAATCGATATGGGTCTGGCCGAGATCGCAATGAGCCGCGACAATAAAGAGGCAGCACTTAACTATTATCTGCATGCCTCAAACCTAAATCCTGAAGATGAGGAGATCTGGTTCCGCGTGGGCTATCTTCAGAGTCAGCTTGACCGCTATCCAGATGCGATACTTTCTCTACAGCGCAGCATCGCTCTCGCGCCTGAGCTCACAGAGGCATACACCGAACTTGCAGGCATCTATGTCGCGCAAAAATCCCTGGGCAAGGCGCGTGAGACGCTACGTGAGGGTCTGGATGTCAATCCCGATGCCGCTGATCTGCTTGCCGCCCTTGCTCTGGTCTACCTCCAGGGTAATGATACTCGCAGTGCGGCTAAGTATCTGGAACAGGCCGAGGCACTGGACCCAGAAGACGAGATGGTTCAACAGACGCGTCAGATGTTTGACGCTCAGAGGACACAACAGCGCTCACAGCAGAGATACAAACAGAATAAGCCAAACAACAAGAAAAGAAGATGATACAGAGTCAAGAGGAAAGAGTCGTTACATATCACAAAGTGGTGCTGGGGAACTTGACACGCGATGGTCATGCACTCGCCGAGATCGCCATGCAGGAACCTGAAGGGACGACGCATATGCGCGCCCTTCAGGTTCCTGCTGGCCTTCCCGGCGAGCTCGTAACTATCGCAGTCGAGGCTCCGCCAGTACCGCGTCCTGGACGCAGACGACGCCACTGGAAGCCCAGACCACCACGCGTCTGGATCACTGAACTTCACGAGGCATCTCCCCTACGCATTCAGGCTCCTTGCCCGGTCTTTGGCACCTGCGGAGGTTGTCAACTTCAGCATATGCATTATGAAGCACAGTTGACCTGGAAGCGCGAGATGGTGCGAAGCTTGCTGCAAGATATTGGAGGATTCAATGACCCTCCTCTGTTGGAGACGGTGCCATGTAATCCTCCCTGGCACTATCGCAACCATATGCGTTTCTCCGTTGATCGCAATGGCCTGCCGGGCCTGACCGCACGGGGTTCGCATCGTGTGCTGCCATTGACCATGTGTCCTATCGCACATGAGCACATCAATCAGGCTCTGGCTATTTTCAGTCAGCATGTGAACGTGCGTCCGCAGGTCTTGCTGCGCTGCGCCACACAGAACAACCAGCTTCTCGTTCAGCCCACGCCCAATCCAGAGGTGACTCAAGAACTTCTCTCTGTCGGGCTGGAACCACATACGGAGACGATAGAGGAGGAACTGGCTGGTCATACATTTCGTATCCGCCCCAGTTCTTTCTTTCAGACCAACACTGCTCAAGCGGAGCAGATGGCAAAGATGGTACTGGCCGGCTTACTGGCGGATCAGCCCTTAGAGCGCATTCAGCATCTTACAATAGTCGATGCCTACAGCGGGGTTGGGACATTCGCGTCCCTGCTAGCACGCGAGGTTGAAAAGGTCATTGCGATTGAGGAATCAGCTAGTTCTATTAAAGACGCTCAATGGAATATGCGCAATCTCAACAATGTGGAGATTTTGAAAGGCAAGGTTGAGGATGTCCTGCCTACGCTTTCTTCTCAGATCGATGGCTTTGTGATCGATCCACCACGCGCAGGCTGCCAACCAGTTGTGCTCGATGCCTTGATACAGCATCCGGTTGCTCGCGTCGTCTATGTCTCGTGCGACCCATCCACTCTGGCTCGTGATCTCAATATTCTCTGCCATCTTCATCCAACCTACCGCTTGCGCTCGATACAGCCTTTGGATATGTTTCCACAAACGGCTCATATTGAATGCGTGACTGTTCTGGAGCACTCGAATCTATGACGACACGTCGACCATTATTACTGGCCTCGGCATCACCACGCCGCCGAGAGCTTATCTCTCAACTTGGCTTACCCTTTACTGTTGGTGTCGCACCCACGGATGAAGAGGCGGCTCAGGCAAATTACAAAGGGCCTATCGAGGGCCTGGCTCAGTGGACTGCTACCCATAAAGCCGTGATGATGCTTACTCAGCCGGAAGCTGCTGAGCGCATTGTGGTAACTGCGGATACAACGGTAGTGCTGGATGACCAGATTCTTAATAAGCCTCGGAACGCGGCGCACGCACGCGAGTTGCTTCTCTCCCTGCGAGGCCGCTGGCATTCTGTTGTGACAGGTGTGGTGGTGAGTGCTCTGTATGACGGCAACCTGGAGATGCGGGGAGCAAGCTGCAAGACGCCTGTACTGATGCGCCCTTATAGCGAAGATGAAATTGATGCGTACATCGCGACGGGTGATCCATTGGATAAAGCTGGAGCCTATGGCATTCAACATCCTCAGTTTCAGCCTACGGAGCACATCGCAGGTTGTTACCTCAACGTTGTAGGTCTACCACTCTGCACATTAGTCGATCTGCTGAAGAGCTTTGATGTCTACCCCACTCGGAAAGACTTTTCAGCTCCTTCAGCCACAAGTTGTCCCTGGTCGGAGCAATGTCGGAAGTAACTGACTCTATCGATCAACCAGTCCAATTAACTCTGTCTGTTGTGCGTGGCCGTTTTGCCCCCAGCCCCACAGGCGATCTACACCTGGGCAACCTGCGCACGGCTCTCTTAGCCTGGCTCTTCACGCGTTGCGCATCCGGCCAGTTCATTTTACGCATTGAGGACCTGGATCAGCCACGCGTTCGCCCAGGCTCTACAGAGCGCATGCTTGCCGATCTTCGCTGGCTTGGCCTCGATTGGGATGAGGGCCCCGACTGCGGCGGTCCGTACGCGCCCTACACTCAAAGCGCGCGCCTGCACATCTATCAACACTACCTGAAACAGCTACAGGATGCCAATATTGTCTATCCGTGTTATTGCACGAGGGCGGAGATTGCCCAGGCTGCCAGCGCTCCGCAGCAGGATGTTGAGGATGGACCGCGTTATCCAGGGACGTGCTTCAACCTTACCGCTTCTCAGCGTAGATGTTACGAGGCCAACGGGCGCAAAGCATCATTGCGCTTCCGGGTACCTGAAGAATCACAGGTTACCTTCAACGATCTCATTGTTGGAGAGTACACTCAGCACGTGCACTCCGCCGTTGGCGATTTTATCGTTCAGCGCTCGGATGGCATCTTCGCATATCAGTTTGCAGTTGTCGTTGATGACGCGCTGATGCGTATTAATCAGGTTGTGCGTGGCACCGATCTGCTCTCTTCTACCGCGCGCCAGATCCTTCTTTATAAGGCGCTTGGCTTTCCGATTCCCATATTTGCTCATGTGCCTCTGATGTTAGATGAGCAGGGCCATCGCCTGGCTAAACGCCAGCAGAGCGTGGGGCTGGCTCCACTAAAAGAGGCTGGCAAGCCTCCCCTGGCTATCGTTGCTGAGCTTGCGGCAAGCTGTGGCCTGACCGATAAAAACTATCTGACTAGCCTAAATGAGCTTGTACGTCAGTGCTCTACATCCATATATGGTATAATCGCGAAGACATATGGTTAAACAATTTTATTTCTCTTACAGGTTGTAAAGAGAAACTAGTGGGCTGGTCGTGTAGTGCATATAGTATCTATATTACCTTTTTTCGGTTAAGGTGTGACTGTCACGATGATTATAACTGGCGTTCTTAGTGTAGCAATGATTCTGGCTTCGCTTGGCCTCGGCCTATTGTTGCGCCGTCTCCTGGTGAATAGCCTAAAAAAAACTGTTCTCGATAATTGGGTTACTCAGACGCTAGGCGTGGTGGTGATCGCGCTTCCTTTGGCGCTGGGCTTTTTCGGCGCGTTGTCCCTCTGGAATGGTCCTTTTGTGACTTATTTTCTCAACACGCGCGTTCTCGGGAAAACTGATCTTCTTCTCAATTTTTCCTGGCAGTTCGTTCAGTCGCTTCTCCTGGCAGCGCTTGGCATCGGTGTGGCGCGTACCATTCGGGCGATTACTATCCGTGGCTTCGGTGAGAGCCGCGTCGATATCAATATGCGTACGCTGATCGCGCGCGTTCTCTATATTTTGATCCTTTCGATCACAGGCTTCTGGATTCTTTCGGTCTGGCAGATTCCTATTGGCATTCCGATTACGGTGTTGGGTGCGTTTACAGTGACGCTTACAGTTGCTTTTCAGGATCTCTTGAAAAATTTAGTGGCAGGTGTGTATATCCTGGTGGAGCGGCCTTTTTATATCGGCGATCAGATCAATATTACGTCGGGGATGATTACGTATGTAGGCAAGGTTGAGGATATTCAGCTCCGCGCAACAAAGCTGCGTCAGGTGAGCGGCGAGGAGGTGAGCGTGCCGAATAGCTTTATCTTTGGCAACCCAGTTATCAATAATACGTATTATGGTGAGAGGCGCGCTATTGTGGCTGTGACTCTGTCTCAAGCCAACTTTTCGCAGGAGACGACTCTTCATAGCATTCTTGAGATTCTGAAAAATCATGATTCGGTGACATCTAAGCCTGATCCATCCGTGATGGTGGCTGGCTTCGCTGATGATAAAATTACGTTGCATGTCCGCTTCTGGGTGACAACGGGGCAAATTATTGATATATCAGATATACTATACGAGCTTCATGAATTATTGCCCCAGGCAGAGATAGTCGTGAAAGAGCCTGTATAAGTTTATTGCCAGGAGGATTTGTACACGTTGGATATGTTGAATATGGGTAGATCGTTAGAGGACGTACGTCGCATTGGGCTTATGGGCGGGACTTTCGATCCCATTCATATCGCACATCTCATTGTTGCTGAAGAGGTCTATACCGCTCTCGGCCTTACTGAGATGGTCTTTATTCCAGCCGGGCATCCTCCTCATAAGCTAGCTCGTACAAGTACCGCCTCACATCATCGTCTGGCTATGGTTGAGCTAGCAATAGCCTCAAATCCTCATTTCAGCATCTCTCGCGTCGAGGTCGATCGCCCCGGACCTTCTTACCTGGTCGATACTCTCCGCTTGCTACACACACAGTGGGGTCCGCAGATTGAGCTGAACTTTGTTATTGGTTGGGATAGCCTTGAGGATTTTCCTACCTGGTATGACCCGGATGGTATTTTAGCTCAACTGACGCATCTGGTTGCCGTCCGCCGCCCTGGTTATGTCGAGAACATTGCGTATAATCAACAGCTAGAGACACGGTTGCCCGGTATCACTGAACGTTTGCAAGTGGTAGCTGTGCCACAATTAGATATCTCTTCCACTGTGCTGCGCCGCCGTCGAGCTGAACAGAGGTCGATTAAATATCAGACGCCAGAGGCTGTAGAGTGTTACATTATTGAGCATGATCTCTATCGGAACGTGCAGTAAGAAACAGGTAAAGACGTATTATGCAACCTATGCAGTTTGATTTAGGAGAACGATTGCGTCTGCGCAAGAAACATCCTTGTGGAAGCTTCGATTGGGAGGTAGTGAGGTTGGGTGCCGATATTGGCCTGAAGTGCGAGAAATGCGGTCGTCGTATCCTGCTTCCACGCTCAGAGGTCGAACGCCGCATAAAACAGGTGCTGCCGCCTATTGTAAAAACGGATGACACTGAGTATGATGAGGTCTGAACAGGGAAATGTCGCTTGAACGCTGATGGGTCCCGATCAAGGAGGTTTGATGATGCATAAGGACAGAACTCGATGTCAGTAGCACCGACAAGCGAAGGCTTTCTTACACTTCTGAAAAAAAGAAACTTTTTACGTCTCTGGCTCGCACAGCTTATCTCTATGACTGTTCTTAATGCGGCAAATTATGCATTGCTTATTCTGATTAATTCTACTACTCACTCTACCACGCTGGTGGGTCTTGCCATTATTAGTTTTAGTCTCCCCGCTATCCTCTTTGGTGCTCCCGCTGGCGTGTTCGTCGATCACATGAACAAACGTCGAGTGCTCTGGAGCAGTAATTGCTTGCGCGCGCTGGCAACCTTTGCTTTTGTGGCAGTTCTCTTACTCAAACGTGATAATAGTGTTCTAGTCCCTGTCTATCTTCTTACGTTTGTTATCTCATCCATCGGTCAGTTTTTTTCGCCCGCCGAGGGATCAGCTATTCCAATGCTGGTGAGCGAGCAGGAGTTGATGCCCGCCCTCTCTCTGTTTAATATCACATTTATGTTGTCGCAGGCTCTCGGCTTTGTGCTCCTGGCCCCTATCTCAATCAGCCTGCTCCCTCCTCTTACTCTCTATCATGTCACGGTAGATTCGATCACTCAGTTGTATGCTCTCGTTGCTCTACTCTATCTGGTCTGCGCCTTGCTTATCCTGTCAATTCCGCGCACAGGCTTTGTTCAGCGTGATCATACTGAGGCTGTAGCTCCTCCTCTTTCTTCGCAGACACTCAATGTCTTTCACAATGTGTTGGCGGAGATGTTACAGGGCTGGAGCTTTGTGCGCAAGAATAATGCGCTCTACCTTGCGGTTATTCAGCTCTCTTTCGCAGGCGTTCTCATTCTGGTGATTGGTCAGCTCGCTACGCCTATTGTGACTGAGCTCTTGCATCTCCCTTCGAATGCAATGGCGTTTGTCTTTGCTCCTGCTGGCGTTGGGCTTGTGCTTGGCTCCATTCTGATGCCGAACATTGCCGGTCGCCTGGGGAAATCACGCACGATCTTCATCGGCAGCATAGGCTTGACCATTGCGACTCTGCTTATGCCGCTGTGTACATTGCTTGCGCGGTGGCTAGAGCCTTCTAGTTGGAACAACAATTCACTCTTGCTGGTAGTAATCGCGCTCCTAATGTTCTTTGCTGGCCTAGCACTCGATTTTATCAATATTCCAGCCCAGACCGCCATTCAGGAGATGACGCCTGATTGGATTAAGGGGCGGGTGCTGGCCCTACAGCTTGTTCTCTACAACGCATGTTCTATTCCGATTATTCTCTTTATAGGCGCATTTTCTGACATATTCGGTATTAGCCGTGTGCTGTATATGCTTGCCGCCTGCGAGTTCGCCTTCGGAGCCTGGAGTGCATATTATGAGCGTAAACATCCACCACATTATCAATCAGTGAGTGAACCAGCAGACGAAGAGGCGCTCTCCCGGCTGATAGTAAATAAGGATTCAAGCCATTCGTCAGAAGCCATCGACTAATGTATCTTCTTCCTCGACAATCGAGAGCAATTGTTGCTACGCAGCTATTGCATTTCTTTATGCCTGTAGTTATAATAGACCTGCAATGTAAAGAGATGAAAAGCACTGATGAGGTAATATAATACATGTATTCAGATAGCCAACTTGCGGCACAGATAGCTCCGTACCAACCCTGGCTCATCATTGCAGGAGTATTTGTGCTCTTTACGATTCTGCGTGTTACAAGAAAAGCACTTCGCCACCGCATCGAAGAGGTCGGCTTCTGGATGTTTAAGGACCGGGGACGTTTCATCTGGTTCTGGCTGAACGCGCCGGGTGTGATGCTTCATGAGCTCAGCCATGCATTCGTAATCCTTCTGTTCTATCCCTTCGGTTTCTCGATCACTAATATTAGCTTCTTCCGCATTCAGCCTAGTGTGTACCATACTCAGAGTCGCCGTGTTATGCATGGTGGAAGCCCGCAATCTTTGCAACTGGGAGAGGTGCAGTACAAGCGTCCTGAAGGGCCTTTTATGAGCTTGATGGGTGATAACTTGAGTGGCGTGGCACCGCTGTTTGGTGGAACGGTGGCCTTTGTCTTCCTCTACTGGGTGGCGACCGGTTATAACCTCTGGGACGTGACGTTCGACACGCTCCATCAGCAATTTCAGGTGATCCGTCCCGGCTGGCCCTGGTGGACGCTGCTTTTTGCGCCCTATCTGATTCTTACCGTGACTTCAGAGCTCTGGCCCAGTTCACAGGATTGGCACGGTGCGCGCTTGCTCGTCCGTACCTCCCTCATTCTTCTTGTCTTGTTTCTCATTGTCCTCTGGTACTTCAACCGCCTCGTGTATCTTCTGCCGCCAGTCATACAGGTCGCTTCACACATTGATTTTGCTCTCGCCGTCCTGCTCGCCCTCGATCTCATCTTCCTCATTCTTGCTGAGATTCTGCTCCATATATTGCGTACCTGATTTTTTGCCGTCCATACTACACGTAGTACGTTTCTCTGTACATTCAATGCTGCACACTTAATAAAATTGCAACTCTACACGTAGAAGGGTGGAACTTGACGCTTCAATGCCTGGAAAAACCGCTTCGCATCAAGTATACTTGAATAGGTAATTTATGCACCTCAGACAGACTCGCCAGAAGTAAGGCGAGTTTGCTCATGGTCGTACCGGAAGTACAAGCAAGAACATGGGCAGAAAGAAAACCATAGGAGCAGCAATGGACTGGATAGAAACATTTTATACAAAGAGAAGCGAGTGGATGGGTCCCACTGGTATATTCCCTTCTCATCGAGTAAGGGCCGCCTCCATCGAGCGCTACAGCGGCGCAGGCAAAAAACGCATTCTGGAATTAGGTGCCGGGGCTGGTGGCACGGCAGCAGCTATGGCCGACCTTGGACATAGCGTAATTGCCGTCGAGTTAAGCCCGCTCCGTGCCTCCTTTGCTCAAGAGCTTGCTCAGGAACCCCGTCAGGGTCAACTTACCGTCATAGAAGGCGATTACTACACACTAGATTTCCCTGAACCATTTGATCTGATCTCCCACTGGGACAGCTTTGGCATGGGCACTGATGCAGACAATCGACGACTCCTCCAACGTATGGCAGAAGATTGGTTAGCTCCTGAGGGATGTGTGCTCATGGATGTCTTCAGCCCGTGGTGGTGGATACGCCAGGCAGGAACAGAAGAGCGGGATGAAGAACGTGGGCTGATGCGAAGATATGACTTCGATCCCATCGGCGGCCGCCTTCTTGATCAATGGTGGCCGATTGGAGACAAAAGCCAGTTGGTTACTCAAACCGTTCGTTGCTACACTCCTGCCGATTTCATTCTGCTGATCGAGGGAACAGGGCTGGCTATAGAGACATTTGCAATTGATGGAAACACCTTCCGAGCGGATGAAAGTAGTACGATGGCTCATCATCTTTGGAATGCATTGAGCTACGTTGTAAAGTTGGGGCTGGCAAACTTTACCAACAAGCATTACCAATCAAATTTATCGATCAAGAATGTCCGGCTATAGTGCAGGAGAATTGGACTTCCGTGTGGACAGACGGCGGGGGCGGTGACGCTGGCCAGCCCTGCAAGCAACGTTCGCTGCTCTCCAGAACTTAATTCGCGGCCACGTCTCATGGCTGAACGACAGGAGAGACCTATCAAGAGATGATCTTCCCAATCGACACTATCCTCCGCCGCTACTTCGGCCAGTTCTTGCAGATGCGTCGCCAGTTGCTCGTTCCCTTCGCTGGTTGGAACGGAACGGACGAGAAAGCTTCGCCCTCCAAAGCGTTCACACTCCAGCCCCAGGCTGCGCAGCATTGGCAGCCGCTGCTCCAGAAGATCGGCTTGATAACGCTTCATTTCGACGATGACTGGTTCCAGTAGAAGATGCGCGTTGACTTCTTGATTCTCTTGCACACCTGTATACGTACTGCGGAGATGTTCGTAGATGATGCGCTCATGCGCCCGGTGCTGGTCTACGAGATAGAGGCTGCCGTCTGGCGCTTCGGCCAGAATGACTGCTTGTTGCAACTGCGCCAATGGGCGCAGACTGGCGATGACTTCGCCGGTTCCGGGGGGTGCAGACTCTGCCTTATATCCTTCGGCTGATTCGGCGAGATGTAATCCTCGTCGCCGAGGACCGGGCAAGCGCCGCTGATTAGCCAGGACGGGACCGGGAAACTGAACAGGTTCGGGACGTGCAGGACTCTGCTCAAGAACGCTTTTGATGATCTGCGTTAAGGCATCTCCTATCCTCTTCTCTTGCAGCAGATGCACCTCTATCTTCGCGGGATGGACGTTGGCATCGACCTCTTCGGGTGGAACGTCGATATTGAGCACGAGAAGCGGATGCCTTCCCTTTGGTAGCAAGCCGCGATATCCTTGCTCCAGTGCGTCTTGCAGCGACTGCGTGACCACCCAGCGTCCATTCACAAATATCGTCACATGTTGACGGCTGCTTTGCGCCAGGACGCGGTTCCCAATACATCCACGAACTCTATAATGCTCTTTATCACTGATATCGATTTCGTGCAGCATCTCTTTTAAAGAGAGGTTGTAGAGCTCGGTAAGAGTTACGGCTACGTCGCCTGTACCGCTTGTCTGCAACGCAATATGTTCATCTATACTCAGATTGAAACGAACAGCGGGATAGCCAATGGCATACCGGCGCACAAGCTGCACAATATGAACGTTCTCTGTGCGTGGAGCGCGGGTGAAGTTCAGGCGGGCGGGCACGTTATAGAAAAGGTCTGAGACGCTGATTGTGGTGCCATGCACGCGTGCCCGTAGTCCTTGCTGCTGCTTGATCCCTCCCCGCCATGTTACCCAGTGCGCAGCCTCTTCCTGGCCCGCCATCTCGGTCTCTAGAGCTCGGCTGAGTACCGTTATTTCGGCCACGGCGGCGATGCTTGCCAGCGCCTCTCCCCGAAAGCCGAGTGTGTGTAGGTGTTCCAGGTCCTCAAAGGACTCTATCTTGCTAGTCGTATGTCGGACGCAGACCTCGTCTATTTCATGCGCCGGAATGCCGTTTCCATCATCGCTTACTCGAATCAGGCGGAGACCGCCTCCGCGCACCTCTATTCGTATCTCACGTGCACCCGCATCCAGCGCATTCTCTAGCAGTTCTTTTACGACTGAGGACGGTCGCTCCACGACTTCGCCCGCTGCGATGCGCTCTGCAACATCTCGCGTTAACGTCCGTAAAGGTCTGCGCTCAACAATCGGAGATGGTAGTTGCTGTGGATCATAAAGCTGACTCATTCTCTCTGCCTGCTTCTCTTCTTCTGTAGTAAAGATAACAAATTCAACGCGTCCAGTGGCGTGATTGCATTAAGATCAATTGTATCCAAAGCTTGCTCGCCTCCACGTCCATCTGCTTCCTCTAGTGCTGCTGCAATGAGACGAGCTTCCTCGCTTCGCCATTCGAATGGCCTCCACTCGGTGAGCACCTGACTCCCCGTTCGATAATCACCATTCTCTTCTGCAATCCTCTTTCCATTTTTTGCGCTCGCTACTCCGTAGCCATTTCCATTGTTATGAGCGGAGAACACCTTTGCCACTCCGTTCTTACCGTCCTCTAGCTGCTGTAAGACGGTCTCGGCCCGCTTGACAACGTTGGATGGCATACCCGCCAGCTTGGCGACATGAACGCCATAGCTGCGCCCTGCATTTCCTGGGATGACCCGATGCAAGAATATTATGTTCCCTTGCTCGTCCTCGCTGATAGCCACAGTGTAGACGCTCAGATGGGGCAGTTCTTCGGCCATGCTTGCTAATTCATGATAGTGAGTGGCAAAGAGTGTTCGCGCTCCAAGCTGGTTATGGAGATGTTCGACGACGGCGCGCGCGATGGCCAAACCGTCATAAGTACTTGTTCCACGTCCAATCTCGTCGAGGATGATCAGGCTGTGCCTCGTGGCGTGGTGCAGGATAGTTGCAGTCTCTTCCATCTCGATCATAAAAGTGCTCTTGCCCGAAGCAATGTCGTCTTCGGCACCCACACGGGTGAAGATGCGATCTGCCAGCCCCAGTCGGACGCTACGTGCTGGCACGAAGCTGCCAATCTGTGCCAGGAGAGTAATCAAGGCAACCTGTCGCAGGTAGGTTGATTTACCTGCCATGTTTGGACCGGTGAGCAGAAGCACACGTTCGCCATCCTCCGCCTCTAGCCGTGTGTCATTTGGTATAAAGACGTCTCCATCCAGCGTGTATTCAACAACTGGATGCCTGCCGCCTGTGATTTCGAGCCGATATCCTTGCTCTAATATAGGTCGTACGTATCCCTTGTGTGCCGCCACTTCAGCCAGGCTTAAGAGGACATCGATGCGGGCTACGGCGGCGGCTGTGGTCATAAGACGCGGGTATTCGATGGCGATCTGGCGCAGTACATCTGCATAGATGCTGCGCTCCATCTCTTCTATACGCTCCACCGCTGTCAAGATCAGCGCTTCATGCTCCTTGAGCTCTGGCGTGATGAAGCGTTCAGCATTCACGAGTGTCTGCTTACGCATGTAGTTTTCGGGCACGAGCTTGAGGTTGGCGTTACTGACCTCGATATAATAGCCAAATACTTTGTTGAAGCCGACTTTGAGCGCTTTAATGCTCGTACGTTGCCGTTCGCGCGCCTCTAATGAGACCATCCAGCGCCGCGAATCGCGAATAGAGCTGAAGAGTTGATCCAGCTCAAGGTTATATCCCGCCCGAATGAGCCTTCCATCGTCGCCCGCCTCGTCCTCTTCATCAGGTCTCATGAGTGCCCGCCCAACGAGATCACCGACTTCGGGGCAGGCATCAAGCTCCTCTGCCAGATCTTGCAGCAGTTCCGCCTCGCAGCTTCGCAGCAGGTCACGCAGGGTGGGAATAACATTGAGATAGTCGCGTAGCCCCAATACTTCGTTGCGTACGGCACTTCCCTGGCGAATACGTGCACTTATCCGTTCCAGATCCCCCAGGTCTTGTAGGCATGCGGCGAAACGGGTGCGAATCGCAGGACTTTCATACAGCTCTTCAATGCTCTCCAGACGGCTATTCAGTTCGCCTAAATCGAGCAGAGGCTGAGTTATTGTGCGCCTCATTTGCCGCGCACCCATCGGCGTAATAGTGCGATCTAGCACGCTTAACAGGCTGCCCTGTAATGTCCCGCTACGTGTGCTCTGCAAGAGCTCTAGATTGCGCTGTGTATGTGCATCCAGCACCATATAGCTACTTGTGCTATACGACTTCAGTCCGGTCAGGAGTGTGAGCAGTGCGACGTTCATCTTCTCTAGATATGTGAGGATAGCTCCTGCGGCTGCAACTGCCTGCGGTGCCTGTGCGCATCCATACGCCTCCAGCGTTTGTACACCGAAATGTTTACACAGGCACGTCTGCGCAGCTTCATATTGAAAGAAATAAGGTGCACAATGAGTAATGGTAATCGTTTTAGATGGAAATTGATAGGCATGCGAATTGCTTCCTTCCATCAAAAGACATTCAACGGGTGCAAGTCGCTGCAACTCGGCGTCCAGTGCAATGGGCAGTTCGTCGGGCGTAAACCAGGTGACGCTAAATTCGCCTGTACTCACATCCACTGAAGCCAGCCCCGTCTGCGTCCTACCAGGAGCAATGGCAACCAGATAGTTATTCTGGCGTGAGGGCAGGAGATTGGGCTCTGAAAGCGTGCCTGCCGTTAGGATACGCGTGACAGCCCGCTCTACAACGTCTCTCCCCTTAGTAACTTCCCCGACCTGTTCGCATATAACAACCTTGTAGCCGCGCTGTATGAGCTTGCCGACGTAGTTTTCTAATGCATGCAGAGGTACGCCTGCTAAGGGGACACGCTCTTTACCTTTGCTGTATGATCGCGTCGTACGTACGATCTGTAATTCGCGCGCAGTAATATAAGCGTCCTCGTCGAACGTCTCATAGAAATCGCCCACTTGGTACATCAGGATGGCATCGGGAAATTGCTTTTTAAATTCTAAATATTGTTTGCGCGCAGGGCTCAGGGTTGACATGAGTAAATTACCTCTACTACATACACGAAATACGCACACGCGGCGAAATTTGAACACTTGTACATTACCGTATTCTTATTCACTTGTCAAAAAGTGGTACCTGCTGAATTTAAAATAGATTCGTACACTAAAACCCATTATAGAACCTCCCTTTTAACCCGGCTACGCCTTTTTCTAGTACTCTGATACTTTTTTCCTCACCTGTTACACTTGTATCAACAGCACGTCGATACTATACGAGAGGTCATCTATACAAAACTCTATGCATACCTCAGTTCTCTCTCTAGAAACGAGGGTATTTTTATGCGCAATTCATCAGTACAAAACTTTATTTTTCAGACTTACAATGGGACGATGAGTATCAGAGGTGTCGTCATTCGATTCTTCCAACTAAGCACTAGAATTATGTTGTTTGCAAGTGCTCTGCTTTCGTTGGCCACTGCCCTGATAGGCGGTGTCAGTTCGTATCGCTCCTGGCAGCGCAGAGAGCTGAAACACGTGCAGAAGAAGGGTATTGTGGTTGAGACAGCGGTCGGTCCCGTTGAGTATCAGATAATCGGTCAGGGTCGCGCTGTCCTCTATGCGCATGGCACGCCCGGCGGCTTCGATCAGGGACTCGCCTTCGCTCGCATGCTCGGCGGCGAGCAGTGCATGCTCATCTCTCCTTCTCGTCCCGGCTATCTGCATACTCCACTCACCGCGGGCGCTTCTCCCGCAGAACAGGCCGATCTCTACGCCGCCTTGCTTGACACTTTGGGCATTAAGCAAGCCAGCATTATTGGTTTCTCTGGCGGTGGCCCTTCCGCGCTCCAGTTCGCCTTGCGCCATCCTGATCGTTGCCGTGGCCTGGCTATGATCGGAGGCATCGTTCAGCGTAACTGCTGCTATGAGCGTCATCAAGCTTTGCCAGTATGGAAACGAGTTCCGACGCAGATTGTGGAGCAGTTGCTAGTGTCAGATCCTTTTCTCTACGCCGTTTTGCCCTTCGCTCGTCTCCTTCCCAGGGGGGCGGCCGTTGCGGGTATGCTCTGCTCAGGAGCGCTCTATCATCTCCGAAAGGTCGGCCATGAAAATGACCTGGTGCAATTCGCTGCCATTGAGGCATATCCGTTAGAGCATGTAATCACCCCTACGCTGGTCGTACACGGCAAGTCCGATGAAGATGTACCTTTTGAGGACGCATGCCTCCTGGAACGTATGATGCCGAATGTGCGCCTGGTTGCGGTTGCAGGTGACCACTCAGCTTTCTATACACACGCTGCAATGGTTATGCCTTTGTTGAGCAAGTTTCTTGTTTCATAGTATACTTTAGGTTCCGCCAGTACGCTTTGACGAGGCTAAGCTTCTATCTCAACAGTCAGCTCTGTTAGACCAAACTTTTCTAGTTTTTCAGCGTAAACCTAACGATGCAACTAAAATTACAGATAGACACTCTCCTTTATGTGAGAAAAGGATTTTATCTTCAAGATACAAAAGAATACGAGGCTCAGAATGACTGATCTTACTGCACCCATTACTGATGTGACGGTCTACGCTGATCGCGCTCTTGTGACACGCAAGGGCTCCATTTCGCTGGAAGCTGGCGAGTATGAATTACGGATTAATGATCTGCCCTTGTTTTTGCGCGATTCACTTCGCGCCTCGGGACGCGGCCCGCAAGGTATACGCATTCTCAATGTCGATATCACGACTGCATTTCACAGCCGCCCTCCTGAAGCTGAGCTGGTAGAACTTCAAAATACGATTGAGCAGTTGCAGGAGCAGGCTCAATTGCTTCAAGCTCGCCAAGATGCTCTGGCGAACCGTCGTCACTGGCTGCATGGACTCGGTGAGCAGTCAAAGGACTTCGCCCGTGGCCTGGCGCAGGGGCAGATGAAACCACAGGACTGCGCCGACTTTTTCACATTTATGGCGGATCAATCTACTCAGGATGCTGAGACTGCTTTGAATCTGAATAAGCAGAGACAGCAGCTTCAAGCGGAGCTTGAGGCTCGCCAGCGCGAGTTCAATCAGAAGCAGGGCAATGCAGATCCCGATCGTCAGGCCGCTCTTGTCTCTGTAGAACTGTCTACAGCGGGTGAGTTCGAACTGGAGATTTCGTATATTGTTTTAAATGCGTCCTGGCACCCGCAGTATGATGTCCGTGTGCAGATGGATGAGGCTCAGAGCAGGGGAACGGTAGAGTTGATGTATGTCGGGCTGGTGCAGCAGGCGACGGGCGAGAGATGGGAGAATGTCAACCTGGCCCTTTCGACGGCACGGCCCAGCCTCGCCGCCATCCTGCCTGAATTAAAGCCCTGGTATCTTAATGTCTATGCACCGCCTCCACCACCAGTGACGCTGACTGCCTCGGCTGCACCAATGGCCGCCTTTCGCATGCGCGCAGCTGCGTCTGAGAATGATATTACATATTCGGGTATAGATGAGGATGAAGACTCTCCATCCGCTCCCGTTGAGGCAGAGATGGCGACAGCAACGGTTGAGCAGACAGGGGCAGCGCTTCTTTTTCGTATCAATCGCTCGGTCGATATCCCTTCTGACAATTCGCCGCACAAGGCTACTATTGCGCTCGACCACTTACCCTGTACGTTCGATTATGTGAGTGCGCCAATTCTTGAGGAAAATGTTCATCTGCGCGCAACCATTACCAATACAACGTCACACGTTTTTCTCACTGGTGATGCCAATATCTTCCTGGGCGGCGAATACGTGGGAACAACGCATATGAAAATGCGCGCTCCTAATGAGCGTTTTAAGATCTTCCTGGGCATTGATGATGGCATTAAGGTGAAACGCGAACCGGTTGAGCGCGCAGTCGATAAGGGCAATCTGCTCCAGAATGATATCCGACGGAGCACATACGGCTATCATATTCTTGTTCATAACTATACCAGTACGCCCAGGAAAGTCGTGGTGCGCGATCGCCTGCCAGTCCCTCAGCACGAGCGCATCAAGGTGAAGGTACAGAGCTTGACACCCCAACCAACTGAGCGCACAAAACTTGAGGTCCTGACCTGGGAGTTTACGCTGCCCGCCGATGAAGAGCAAAATATAGAGTATCGCTTTGTGATTGAGCATCCCCAGGGCTTAAAGGTGATTGGCTTGCCCTAGAGATTACGCCCAGCTTTCTTGCGAGAAAGCTGGGCACAGAAAGTACTTCTTGTTTGAAATGCTTCTATTTTTATGCTGTCGACACACTGATGGAATACTGACTAACCTTGATATGGCACTTCTTGCCGAATACCAAGCAGATTTCCTTCGGGATCTTTAAAACGTAGGTAGTGAAATGCTCTATGTTCTTCGGGGAATTGAAACACCTGATCCTGGTCAATATGAATTTGGTGCTTTTGAAGCCAAGATCTCACTATCGAGATGTCTGAATCTGTTTGAAAAACCAGATGATCGTATCCTGCTGGGTCTGATAGGTAGTGCTGAACGTCACGCAAATCATGAGGAGCATGGCCCTTTGTCTGAAATACAAAGAGGCGCATCCCATCCAATTGAACGGCAGTCATAGGGAAATCGTCAGTAGTGGGAGGCGAAGCTTGCGCACCTAGAACCTGAGTATAAAAGTTGTACATATTGTGGACATCGCGTACTGCCACGCCTTCATTCGCAAAGTGAAGTGCCAGTACAGAAGTATTAACAGGTACAGAGCTCTTGACGGCGGCATTAGGTCCACTGATATGTTGCCGTATGCCTAATAGATTCCCCTCAGGATCGTTAAAGCGCAGGTAGTGATACCATTGCCCTCCCAATTGTACAACTTGATCAAATTCAACCTTGACTCCGTTTGTAGCAAGGCGTGCACGAGCAATGTTGAGATCGGGAGTATCAAAAACCAGGTGATCATAACCAGGCGCATCTGACGCGTAGTTTGTCACACTACGTAGATCATGAGGAGTAGTACTATCAGTATGAAAGACATAAAAATCTACTCCACCCAACTGAAAAAAAAGCTGTGTATCTCCATTGCTAAAAGGTCTTGCATCTGCACCCATAACCTTTGTGTAAAAAGTATGCATAAGCGGTAAGTTACGCGCGGCAACTCCCTCATTATCATAATGCATTCTGAAAGGAAGCGGATCAGCACTTTTCTTCTCCAGTACTACAGGATTTGTATCCGCAGCACAGCTTGTACTTATAGTTGTTAAACTTATAGCTATCAAGGTAACAGCCCAGGGGTATCTTAAAAGTCTAAAATTCATACACCGCTTTAAAAGCCGAAAAAGAATTTCCATTTCTCAAAGACTCCTTCTTTTTTGTTGAAGACAAACAGATTAATGGTATATCGCTCTGTAACCACTAGCAGACGTTTAAAATCCGGAGCATTAATACAATAATTGCATGTACCCTCCCAGGCATTAACGTTAAATGCTTAACGATATCAAACTTTACAATAGTTTGTTCCAACACCTCGATTTTTCCTGTTAAAAGACTTGGAGCAAGCATAGGAGGTAGCTTACTCTTCTCTAAAGCTCTTTATGACCTATTTGGGCAGTTACGACGTGTTCTTTTTTGTACAATAATTGCTTAATTATTAAATAATTAAGCAATTGAATAATATCAAAGAATAGATAGAAATGTCAAGAGAGGAGAAGGACTTCTTATTGAGGCTAAGTATTATTTTTTGATGAAGTTTGACAGGTATCTAAGTTTCATGTTATCATTCAGCTATTAATGTTTTAATGCTTAATGATCACATAGAGGATAGCTTTGGATACCGCATTTTCCTGGCTTCGGCGTGCATATTGGAATATGCGTACAGCTATGGATGAAGAACTTGCTCGCTATGAGTTAACTGCCGCCCATCTTGATGTACTCACAGCCCTCTGGAAGGAGGACGGGCTAGAGCAACGTGTCCTTCAAAATCGATTAGGGGTCACTGCAGCAGCACTTACAAGCAATATCGATAAGCTTGTGGCACATCACTATGTGCAGCGTCAACTTAATACAGAAGATGCTCGAGTCAAACAAATCTTTCTCACCGAGCGGGGAAAAGCTATTCGTGAACAGCTAGGATCAGCAGCCTGGGAGTTTGACTCTCGCCTTCTCAAAGACTTTACTCCTGGAGAAGCTGCTTTACTTAAAGAATGGCTGCAACGGATGGTTTCTAACTTAGAAGAGAAAAATACAAGTAATTCATAAATGCCTAGACTATCATTCCCCTGTTACTGCCCGAATGAAATCTGCCAGCACGTCATACGCCGTAACAGCAGGTCCCACCATACCCGTTTCAGGTACATCAAGGCTAATCGTCAACCCTGGCAAAACATCCAGCTCAAAATGCGCTAGCATCGATCCTCCATTTACTGTGGCAAGAGGATCATTTGCCGCAAGCTGTTCTGGTTTAACAGAGGCATGAACTCCGTTTCCAGAGCGCTCAATGCGCGCAACCAGTTTGTATGGCGTCCCTGCTGCACGCGCCGCTTGTACTTCTGTGCTACTCAAATCGCGAATACCCTGCCGCTCTATCTCATCCAGTTTGAGCGGCACGTTCATCAGTACAGTCGCGATAGCACAGACCTTGATGGTGGCATCCCAGCCATCTACATCTTGCGAGGGATCGGTCTCGGCGATTCCAAGCTCCTGCGCCTTTTTTATCGCCTGCTCAAAGCTGCGCCCCTGCTCCATCTCCTCCAAAATCACATTGCTCGTGGAGTTAAGCAGACCCCTGAAACGCTGGATGTTTGCTGCCGGCAGCGAGTATTTGAACAAGGAAAAGATTGGCGCGCCTCCCATCACAGTCGCCTCAAACAAATACTGCTTCCCATGCTCCCGCGCTAGCTGTTCCAGCTCGCGATAGCCATGAACAACCGTCCCCTTATTCGCAGTAATCGCATGCGCACCGTGCTCTAACGCCGCCCGAATGTGCTCAATCGCAGGCTGTCCCGTCTCCGTATTCAGAGAAGTTAGTTCGAATAACACGTCGGCGCGTGAGACAGTGAGCCACTCACGTACATTCGTCGCTACACGCGAATCTTCTTTTGCGATCCCAGGTTCATTCTCTGTTGATTGTCCAGCAGGCTCCCGTCCTTCCAGCAAGGCTACCACGTCTAAGCCATTCGGATCAGCCAGCCATCCCATTCGTCGTGTTGCTACGCCCGTCAACTGCCATTCAATCCCATAACGCTCTCGCAACTCCAGCGTCTTTTCCTGGAATAACTGTAACAGCGCACGACCGACATTACCAAATCCAAGTATGCTTATGTTGTATCGCTTCACTTGCTACGCTCCATTCTTTTTTCATCATACCAGTTCGAAATAACGGCGGCGATCCCAGTTGGTGACGGCCTTTTCGTATTCTTTGACCTCCCAGTGTCTGGTGATGGCGTAGTGCTCGACGAAATCGACTCCTAGATACTCTCTAGCAACCTCGCTGCGTTCAAACAGCTTGGTCGCATCCTCTAAATTATGTGCGAGAGACTTAATACGACCTTCTGCGAGTGCCTTGCTAATCGTCGCTGCCTCATATGCGTTTCCATTGAGACGATCAGGCAGTTCGAGCTTACGCTCAATGCCATAGAGGCCGCTGGCTAGCATGCCTGCGAAGACAAGATAGAAATTGGCGTCGGCCCCTGGCACACGGTTCTCAATGCGAATAGCCCGTCGACTATTGTTAATCACGCGTATTGAGCAGGTGCGATTATCCATGCCCCATGTTGTATTGAGGGGAGCCCAGGTGCCTTCAACGTAGCGCTTATACGAGTTAATGAGCGGTGCGTAGAGGGCCATAAACTCTGGAAGACGATCCAGGACGCCGGCCAGGAAGTGGCGCATGGTCGCAGACATATGATCGTCCGAACTCTCATCCCAAAAGAGATTATGCTCGCGCTGGCGATCCCAGAGGCTCAGGTGCGAATGCCCGCTGCTGCCATCCTCTTGATCGTTCCACTTCGCCATAAAAGTGGCTGCGTAGCCCGACTGGTAGCAGATCTCTTTCACACCTGTTTTGAAGAGCATTGTCCGGTCGCCAGCCGTGAGCGCATCGCTATAATGAATATTCATCTCATACATACCTGGGCCGTGCTCACGATTGTAGCCCTCGATTTCAACACCGTGGCTGCGCATCATACGAGCTATACGCGACAATAGAGCATCGTCTGCGCTTGCTTGGCTGATCGAGTAACAGTTCATACCTGGATTTAAGGGGGTAAGATCGGGCCCAAAGTCCTTTTCACGCAATGATCTCTGATCCTCACGGAAGAAGCGAAACTCCAGTTCGGATGCCGCCATCGGCTCATAACCAAGCGAGCGGGCACGCTCCACCAGAGTATGCAGAATATATCGGGGTGAGATGGTTACAGGGTCTCCATGTTCGGTCCAGAGATCGCAAAGGCAGGAGGCTACATTCTCCTCCCAGGGTACCAGTGCGAAAGTCGAGAGATCGGGCTTCATCACAATATCCGCAAACCCGCGCTGCCAGTTGCTAAACTTTAGATTGGGCAGCACATTTTCCGCGATATCCCAGCCGAAGAGCACATCACATTGAGCAAAACCATCATTGAGAGAGTCCAGAAAGAATTGGGCGGCCACACGCTTCCCACGAAAGACTCCTTCCACATCGGCGGCACCTACCTTGACAAACTCGATTTTGCCTTCATCGATGAGCTTACTAATTGTCGTAATGTCCATACGCTCCATTCACCTTTCTGCCCATATTATACTTAGAGATGTTCAACTGAACCATAGACTGCGGCCTATGGTTCAGTTGAACGCAAGGAGGTATTAGAAATAGTTGGACGTGATGCCTCCATCGACAGTAAGCCAGGACCCTGTCGTCCAGGATGACTCGTCAGAGGCCAGGTAGAGCGCCATATAAATAATGTCTTTGGCCTCTCCGAAACGCCCCAATGGGATGCGATTCAAGCGCAGGTTACGCTCCTCTTCGTTCTTCCATAGATCGCGCAGTAGAGGAGTTTCGATTGGACCAGGACAGATAGCGTTGCAACGTACGCCCTGACGACCATATTGTACGGCTAGAGACTTCGTCAACGCGATCAATCCACCCTTCGAGGCGGTATAAGCGTCCTGGGGGACAGTACAACCCATGAAGGCCACAAACGAAGCGATATTTATAATCGATCCTTGCCCTTGCTTCACCATATGAGGAATAGTATACTTCGTACATAAAAAGGTACTTTTCAGATTCACATCCAATATTCTATCCCATAGTTCTTCACCGAGGTCGGTCACACTCCCATCGGCTGAGGGCATAATGCCAGCATTATTATAGAGGATATCTACCCGCCCAAAGGCTGCGATTGCGGCATCGACTAACGCCTTCACCTCATTTTCTTTAGAGACATCTGCTTTGACGAAAAGAGCGGTGCCGCCCGCGCTTTTGATGTTCTTGACGGTCTCCTCGCCTGAGTCCACCACAACATCAGTAACGACGACACTCGCCCCCTCTTGTGCGAAGAGCATCGCCGCCGCCTGACCCATACCACCCGCCGACCCTGTAATAATCGCCACCTTGTTTGCTAATCTCATACGACCTTCCTTCTACTTTATCTGACATATTCCTCTTATGATTGTCGATAAGAGAATCTAGCCACTTGTAAACGATCATATGCGCTTCAGCACGCTATTACATTCTGAAGCGCATATGAAGAAAAGAACAGGTTAATCAGCGCCTGTAGTGCCCTCTGTATCAACGAGAACAGTCTCGCCGACACTCTTCTCGATCGCGCTAAGTTCGCTGGCCACGCCTTGAGAACGTGGACCTTTAAACCAATGGCGCACGCTTGTCATCCACCAGACAACCAAAATAACCAGGGTGCCAAGCACAACGACAGGTGTGTAGTTGAAGGTTACGGCTGTGATAGGCGTAATGGTTGGAAGCATAAACAGGATCGAGATGAACACAACCCAGATAACGGCGATAATGCCGATTGGCCGACTCCAGTTTCCCAGATGCCAGGGTCCATGCACAAAGTTTTTTGACTGCAAGCGCAGATAAATGGGCAGAACGTAGGAGATATAAAGACCAATAACCGCAATGGACGTAATCGCCACGTAGGCCGCGAAGTTGAATACAGTAGGAATAGCCAGCACAAAGGCTGCTACGGCTGCCAGGATAATCGCGTTGCGAGGCGTGCGGCCAGCATCCAGGTGGTGCCAGATACGCGAGTAAGGAACAGCACCATCACGTGAGAAGGCATAGATCATACGTGAGTTGGTGGTGATTGAGGACATTCCGCAGAAGAACTGCGCCCCGACTGCGACCGCGAAGAAGAGAGTTCCCAGAATATAGCCCAGGCGGCTCTCAAGAATATACAGAACGGGATTGATGTAACCAGCCGACTTGATGAGATCAGGGGCGGCAGCGAGCAAGCCCATGAGCAAGAGGTAACCTGCTACAGCAGAGACCACAACAGACATAACTACGCCCCAGGGAGCGCGTCTGGCCGCGTCAACTGTCTCCTCCGTCATATGCGCCGAGGCATCGTAGCCTGTATAGGTATATTGTGCAAGCAGTAGTCCCAGAAGGAAAGCATACCAGGTGGGGAAACCGGTCGCGTTGTACTTACCATCGGCACTGAAAAGCGCGCCCGCAGAGTTGATTGGTGTCGCATTCACATGCGTTGTGAAATGCGGCGCGCCGAATTGCTGGAGGGTCAGGGCGGCGATAATCACACCACCACTAATCAGGATCACGCCAGCAATATGCCACCAGACGCTCACATCATTGAGAAGCGCGACGATTCGCACGCCGAATATATTGAGGAAGGCGTGCAAGGCCAGAACGACCGCGTAGATCGCCAGCGTCGTCCACTGAGTCGCCGGATCAATTGCTGACACGCTACCCAGGGTGGCGGGGAAACTTGGGAACCAGGCATTGAGCAAAACATCGATAGAGACTGCCAGACCGTAGTCGATACCGGCGGTAACAGCCACCTGCCCGATCAGGTTAAACCAGCCTGTGAACCAGCCCCAGCCAGCTCCACCCAGCGTAGAGGCCCAGTAGTAGAGACCACCAGCAGTTGGATACGCCGAGGCCAACTCCGCCATACCCAGAGCAACGATAACCACAAAAATCGTGACAAGGGGCCAGCCAATCGATCCGGCCGCGAAGCCGGATGTCGTAATGCCCGTGTAAAAGAGGGTCAGACAGCCACTGAGGACGGAAATAATGGTGAAGGAAATTGCGAAGTTGGAGAAACCACCCATTGTGCGAAAAAGTTCTTGTGCATAACCCATACCATGCAAGCGCTTAATGTCTTGCGCAACAAGCTCTTCCTTTGTTGTACGATTAGATGAGGCCAAGAAACACCTCCCAATCTCGTATAGTATCTATGCGAGAAAGCGACTATACTACTCTGTGGAGCAAGTACACGTACGAACAATTCGTTATCCTTGTAATCATGAGGCACGTAGGATATTACTGGTTAGTTCGATGAATTAGCAACCTCCTTTCAACAATGTGGTTAAGACAAGCATGGTACCGAGCAGAAGTTATTCTTATGCGATGTATTGTATGCGGTGAAATAACTTTGTCAGTAATGTAACTATTCTGAACTATTCTGAGCTCTGCGTCAAGTTCTAAGGCGCAATATGTGTTAGAATTGATCTAAGAGACTATACTTCTGCTTTTCTTCGGTAAAATTCGAAGAGTGGAGGCAGAAGAACCTGCTATCTGTATACAAGCGAAAGGGAGAAAAAGAAAGTATGGCTAATCCGCGCAATGCGATGGAGATTCGACCAGGGTATCGAGGTCGTGCGTTTACGTCTGATTTGACTGGGCAGGAGTTCTGGCTGGTGGTGGACAAGGGCTTCCAGCCGATGGGGTTGGTGATGGGTAACTGTATTTATTCGATGGGGGCGGTACGTAACTGGCTCGTTGGCATCAAAGGAAATTTCCAGGGCGAACTGAAAGAATATTCAGAGTTGATGTACCAGGCGCGTGAGCTTGCACTGAGCAGAATGCAGTATGAGGCCGATCAGCTCAACGCGGATGGCGTGATCGGCGTGGATCTCAAAGTGGAGTTTATGCATAATAACGAGTGGATGGAAGTGACGGCAATCGGCACTGCCGTACCCAGTTGGTATATTGAGTTTTCCCTGTTATTCCTTGCTCCTGCATGAACTCTAAATCAGTATAGGAACAATTTATTGCCCAATTAGGTATGACTCCTTCCTCTGGTTTCGGTCTTCCTTCTGTTCTAGTTATTCCCAGGATTTCCTTTCCCTTAGTGATAATACTTTTCCATGACTTATCAGGTAATAAAGCCATAAGTTGCGTGTCTGACATTAATAGGTAATTGGCTCTTAAAATCTCTTTTTCCTCATCTTTCCACTCTTTCCGCTTACCACTCTTACGGAGGTAAAACATTTCTTCTCTCCCCCATTCCTCATGAAGCCATAAAACTTGTATCTTTAACCAGTGTGTAGACATGCTGTCAATGATAACCTCTTTAACGATAAAGTTGATAAGGTTTCGTCTTTTCTCAAAATCGTACTTAGGCCATAATGTTTCTAGATCTTCCAGTTCTTCATCCAGAGAGCCATAGTCGTTGGCTGACTGTTTTTCAACGTCTGCTTTTGCCTGGATAAGCTTCCGTCTCTCAGTTTCTAGGGCGTCTATTTGCTCGGTAACTAGCTCTTTTCTGCGTTGAAGGCTTACCAGCTTTTCAGTGTCGTTTATCTGTTTGGCTTCTTCTATTTCTAATTCAACACTTCCCAAACTAAGGGTTAATCCTGCCTGTTTACGGTTAATGTCATTTATTGATGACTCTAATTGCTTGATTTTGCTCTGACGCGTGTCGCGTATTGCGTTTACCTGCTGCTTGTATGCTTCAACGCTCTCGTGTTTTTTACTGATATCATGTACATGCTCTATCATCCGCTTGACAATAATTGTATCAATTTCTTCACAGGATATAGCTAAGCTTACATCAGGGTCATGTATATAATCGTCCTGGCTCATTGTTTCAATAAGATATACTCCTGCACGCTCTCCATGCGAACGAGTACGTACTTCTCCCTGGCTAGAGAGTATTCTGAACTTGAGTAAACCATAAAGCCCGTCATTATCTCGTTGAAAATATCTTCGTGGCTTGCTGTTTACTTCTATTGGATTGCCGTCAAAGTCGGTTTTTGCCAGTCGGTAGTATGCAAAGTCTAATAATTCTTCCTCAATTACTGGCTTGAACTCGCGGACTTTATTCCCCTGTTCGTCGCGCCTAATAACGTTATTGATGGGCCTGTATCCATAGTGTAAAGGATGCGTGAGTAGGCTTTCTAATGAATGTTTACCTCTGATGTAATAACCACCTCCTGGATACTTAGACAGGTTGAAACGGCTAATAATGCGTTTATCCACCCAGGACTCGAAGTCAGGGTAAACGATAGGTGATTTTCTGAGCCTCTTGTAAAAGAGGCCAAGATCTCCACCAAGTTCTATGAATAGCTCAAACATCTCTCTATTTTTCTCAATATGCGGCCAGTAAGGAATGGGCTTTTTATAGGTTGGGCTGTCCTCGTCGTAGTCCACGATAAAACCGGGGGGTAGGCTTCCTAAGCCTGCCCACTCACCATACACCCATGCCGCCCGTTCTCTTGCAGGATGTAGCCATCCTTTAATTTGACGTTGTATAAACTCTGCTGCCTCTTTCAACTTAGCACGCAACATTTCTTTAAGCAGGTCATCACGTAGATCATAGATTATGAGACGAGGTGAGATTACAACAACATGTATGTTATGTTGTAAGCACTTATCAATAAACTGGTTGTAATAAATCTGCGTTTCATCCCTGAATAAACGGTTCTCTTGAAAGCAGATTATAGTACCATTGTCGTACTTACCTGCGTCGATATCATCAAACAAACGTAGCATATCAGGGCGTTGATCGGGGCGTAACGTACCACTTAACCCTAAATCAGCAAAGTATTCATGTAGTAGTTCTCGCATCCATCCCTGTTTAATTCCCCATTTAACTAAGTCATCCGTTTGCATCTCTCTGCTTTGGCTCTTGTCCTTATTTTTGTCTTTAGCCTCTGGATCTGACCTACGCGCATAGATACCTGCTGGCCTATCAGTTCGTAAGCGGCGTTCAATTTCTTGTTCTCTTTGTTCTTGTTCTGGTAGAAACCTTCTCATGACTTGGACTCCTTCTAGTTTGGCTATTTTGCTTTTGTCGTGGCTTCTCTACGAATAGATCTAGTAGAAGCTTGTAGAGAATTTCGTATTCTTGGTCTTTCATTGTCCTGCACTCCTTGCTATAGTGAAGCTCTTTCATCTCT
>JAABUZ0100000385.1_pt1 | contig 111117 bp, 95 predicted proteins | sample 5562091 | NCBI WGS metagenome assembly JAABUZ01 (sample SAMN12813069, study PRJNA571459) | rock metagenome | isolation source: Antarctica rocks | place: Antarctica: Victoria Land, Linnaeus Terrace sud | collected 2015-12-21 | reverse complement strand
CATGCTCAGTGTCTCGGCCATCGTCTGGTTCTCCTCATCGGTTGCTTCGAACACTTCCGATAGGAACCACCGATGGCCGTCCTCGTCAATGGCCTGACCCAAACCCCACACGTCCGGGGACTTTACTCCCAGAACTGCTGGTGCCTCTTTCAGTATCCCTTGAGCGGATCGAAGGATTGCAGCCTTGGTATCCTGCGCCCACGTCCTCCAGGACAAGCACTACTTTCAGTATCCCTTGAGCGGATCGAAGGATTGCAGCCAGGAGCGGGCATTGCGCATCGCGGGCGGTGCGGCTCTCTTTCAGTATCCCTTGAGCGGATCGAAGGATTGCAGCCGCCGGGTCAGCAATCTGCCCCAGCTGCTGCGGCCCCTCTTTCAGTATCCCTTGAGCGGATCGAAGGATTGCAGCCTCCAGACAACGTGATGCTGGCGTAGGTCCGTGGTTGTGCTTTCAGTATCCCTTGAGCGGATCGAAGGATTGCAGCCAGCCAGGACGGCGCTCACGGTGGCTACGAGTCCCACTTTCAGTATCCCTTGAGCGGATCGAAGGATTGCAGCGACCGGGAAACGCTGCGCCGCTACCTGAAGCTGGAGCTTTCAGTATCCCTTGAGCGGATCGAAGGATTGCAGCCCTGATAGTGTTCTCGCTGGCCAACAGTACGCCGCCGGCCTTTCAGTATCCCTTGAGCGGATCGAAGGATTGCAGCCGCATTGCTGCCAATCCGGGTTTTCGTCAGGTAGAGATGCGCTTTCAGTATCCCTTGAGCGGATCGAAGGATTGCAGCCCCAATACTAGGGGTCAAACTGTACCCTATCATACGTGCTTTCAGTATCCCTTGAGCGGATCGAAGGATTGCAGCCGTTTTTGCGGGGGCGGGTTAGGGTGGTTCGGATGTCGTTGTACAGGTGCCGCGGGCCTTTGTTGGGATTGCCAGAGCGGGTGCTTGCCTGCGCATCGTGCCAGACTGGACTCTGGATCCGCAAGCCTGTCTCTTGCAGAAAACCCGTGCGCTTTTGCGCGGCACGATCATGTGGCCACGAACTCGCGAGCGACCGCGTCAGGCGCTTGCCGGCACCATCGCGCGTTCTTGATGGAGGAGGTTTGCGGGCACTGCCCTGTCCGGGGCGCCCACCGCCCCATCAGCGGGGCGGCATGTCGGGAGATAAGGACACGTGCCCGGACATCGATCGGGTAGACCTGGATCGAGCTCCTCCGACACGCTGCGCATCTTTTCGTCTCGCTCCTCCACGAAGGTCTGGCGGAGCTCGTCGCCAATCACATGGTAGTCCCGTTCGACTACCACCCGGCCGTTCACGAAGCGGACGTACACCACACAGCCAACGTCGACCGGCACCTCGTACAGGCTCTCGAGGACCAGGGCGTATCCAGTGGTGGTGAGCCGATGGAACGGCTCGCGCGGCCCGAACTTCAAGTCCAGCACCGTCATCTCTGGGAAGGCGAGCGCGTCCGCGGCAAGGTGTCCGCTCATGCCCAGGTAGCGCCCGTCTAGCTTGATCTCCACGTGCACCGGCATCGCCAGCATCACCAACGCATCCGGTTCAGCGTGCGGCTGCGCGGCGAGCACACCCTCTACTCGCTCCGCTATCCGGCGGATCTCAAAGTTCCGCATCGCTTGGACCTTCGCCGCTACCTCGAGCGAGTCATCAGGAGCGGCCGGTTCCTCACGGCCGTCCATCGTTTCCCCTAATCGCGCGAAGTGCGGGACGCAATTGGTGCCGTGGAGATACACCAACCGTTTCGCCGCTACAAACAGGCGCGCGATCACCGCGTGCAGTACCCGCCCGTCACGCATTCCCCTGTTGGCTGGCGCATGCACTGCCTGGACGCGACGCAGAAAGACGTCTCGGCCGGTCGGGCAGTACTTCCCGGCAACCTCGTGCACGCCGAGGGGCTCCCCACCGTAGATCGGCTTGAGCGGCGGCTGGTGCCAGTTCCAGCCCCGGAGCTCGTCAGCGGTACGCTGACGACGCACGTCCGGCAGCAGGCCGCGTTGCACGAAGCGTCTTTCATCGGCGGTGGCGAAGTACACCATGGGACTACCTCCTGGCGCGCTGGCTCACCAGCGGTCGTTGCAGTACGGCAAGAACTCGCACACGCGGCAGCGCGCCAGCACCCGTGTGCCTTCTGGCATGCGCTCGTCAGCGACCCTGGCCCGAATCTCATGGACAATGCGCTTGGTGTACGCCCGCGCTGCCGGAGTGATCTCCACCACTTGGGCCTGCTTTCGCGGAATGAAGTACACGAAGGTACGACGCACGGGAAGGCCCAGGTACTCCTCGGCCAGCAACGCGTACGCCGTCAGCTGGTACTTGTGGTGAAGCCCCAGTGGCTCCGCTGTGTTCTTGAACTCGACGGGGATAGCCTCCCAGGGTCGCGCAATCAACATGTCTAGCCGCCCTGCGAGCGCTAGCCGCTCCGAACGCAGGTGGACGTCGAAGGAGCGCTCCCCATCGGCCAGGCCGTAGGCCCGCAAGCCGCGGCGGTGCTCCAGCTCCGTGGTCCGCGTGTGCTCCGCGATGCCCTCGCGCATGGCGTGGGTCACGAACCGGTGGGGGAGGCGCAGTCCGAGGCGGAAGTAGGGGATACGCGGACAGTAGACGTACTGGCGGACATCGCTGACGGTCAGGTCCACCAACCGCCCAGCTCTGTCCGTCATGCCGCCGGTGCCCCAAGCTCACGCCGGCCCCGAAAGTCGGTGTCGCACAGGGGAAAGAGGGCAACGTGGCCGGTGGCGCGGCCGAGAAGCCGTCGCGAACGCTGGAGCAGCTCGTCCTGGTGGGTGCGCGAGAGATCACCGAGGAAGGCCGAGAGCTGGATGCGGCTCAGGCCGTAGTCGAGGCAAGCGGCCGCCACTTTTGTGCGGATGCGGTCGTTGGCAATGTCGTACACCACCAGGCAGCGGCCCACGTCGTCGAGTCCTCCTTCGTGTCCTGAGGGGTATTCCCCGCCGCTAGGCGAGAGTTCGACATTCTGGCTACTACACTCCTGCGTGGCACGCTCAGCGCATATCATAGATAGATATGTCTGGAGGATATGATGGAGGCCATCTCGTTGAAATTGTCCGGAGAGCTACTCGCGGCGAGTAGCGACTGCGCTCGGGCACTGCGCCTATCCCGGGCGGCGTACATTCGCCGGGCCATCGAGCGGATGAATCGAGAGACGCGGGCGCAGGTCCGCGCCAGCCGCCTGGCCGAGGTATCCCGCAAAGTGCGCCGGGAGAGCATGCGGGTCAATGCCGAATTCGCGGCTATCGAGCGGGACCCGGATGCCGAATAGGGGGGAAGTATGGCTGGCGAATCTCGACCCACCACGCGGTACCGAGCCCGGCAAGACCCGCCCAGTGTTGATCGTGCAGGCCCAGGCGCTGCTGGCGGCGGCTCACCCTTCGACACTGATCATCCCTCTCACCACGAACGTGGTGGCCGAGGCCGAGCCGCTCCGCGTTCATGTTCCGACCTCGGAGCATCTGAGGCGCAGCTCGGATCTGCTGATCGATCAACTGCGGGCGATTGACAACCGGCGCCTCGTCCAGGGCCCGCTGACTCACCTATCGTCTTCCCTGATGCGTGACGTAGCCGAGGCGATCCGCCAGGTGCTCGACCTCGATGAGGGCTGAACCGCAACCCAGACGGTGTACGTCTTGGAGCAGATGGGCTGCACGCTCAGCAAGCACCAGGAAGGAAGGCTCCGCATGCGCCCGGTCAGACAGTGCGTCTGTAGAGCGAATAGGCCCGCGACGACGACACCAGCTCGTAGGGGATCAGCGTGTATACGAGCCGGCGATGTTTGCCCAGCTCCACGCTCTTGTTGCTGAACGTGCTAACACGATCGAACAGGTCGCGGCTGCCTGTCTCACCGAGATCGTCGAGTGGTTGGATCGTGCCCCAACGCCCACCGCCACGTTCCTGCCAGGCATCCACCGGGATGCTGAACCCGCCGGACAAGGATGACTCCCAGCGCGCATCCAGGAACTGCATGAAGCTGCCGCGCTTGCCGAAGTAATTCACGTGCGCGAGGATCCGCATGAGCGTCTCCGCCGAGTCCGACTCTAAGCCCGTCGCATCCACGCCTACTTCCAAGTCTCCCGTGAAGCAGCAGAACTCGCGGTAGGCAATAGTGTCTTGATAGGGACGACGACGGAGGTCCTCCTGAGCCATGCGCAGCTCGTCTGCTCCCATTTTGTTTTTCGGCATCTCTCGCTGGCGCATAACCTTGATGAACGTGTTGTTCACAACGAGATGCTCGGGAGGGCGGAGTCGCACCGCCCGCGCCTTCACCACGTCGAACAGCCGTCGCCCGTCATCGACGGTCCCAGCCCGGATCGCAGCGTCGACGAGCGCCAGTTTGGCAGCATACGGAGTGGGGACAAACAGCGTCTTTCCCCCTGAGCTTGTTGCTGTAGACATACGGAGCGAGAACGGCGCCGTCGGCCGGTACGTGGCGACGAGCCACCGCTGAGGCGCATCTTCGAACGGGAGATACTCCTGTTCAGCTGGCACCCGGCACCATGAGGTCGGCCATGATCGCGGTGAACTGGCTCAGTCGGGCGAAGGGGTGCACCATGATGGCGTCGGGCTGGATCCGATTGAGAGAGGCGGAGATCGCACCGATCTCCTGCTGGTAGTCGGGATTGAGCGCGCTGACAGTTGGGGCGGGCAGGCTCCCATAGCTCAGCGCAACGCAGCCCTGGAAGTCCACGATGTGCGGGTTCTGAGTATTGCGATGGGCACCGGACGGCTTGATGAACGTACTCACCACACTCTGCAGAACTACGCTCACCCGTGCAGTCCCTTCTTGACCCTCGAAGGACTCGGCCTCCAGCGTGATGTCGTTGCGACCAAGGCGGAACAGATCGACGTTGAGGACCACGGCGTACTGACCGCTGGAGGCCGGGCGATGGAAGATGTTCTGGCCCACATTGGCGCCGGTCTCGTCGCCGGCCTGTCTCGACCCTTTGCCACGTCCCTCCGGGGCATACTTAACGTGGAAGTACGCCTCCGTGCGCGTGGCTTCCGGGCGACCGACAACCCAGCCGAACTCCACCACCGATTTGCGCGCGATGGCGCGCTTACTGCCTCCCACCATCTGCGTGATCAGGATGCCCTCGGCATCGTCGACAACGCAGCGCTTGAGCACCTGGCTGAGAATGTAGCTATCCTCCTGGTGGGCTTTCGTCGCCGCGCCAAACCCTGGCTGACCGCCAATCTCCTGAAGGAAATCAGGATCGCCGTTGACACGGTTGGCGTCGAACGCGCGACAACCGGCACAGAGCGGTAGGCCACGCTCAAGAGCGATGGCGTGCAGGTGCTGGGCCTGGATGTGCTTGAGCATGTCGCCCGAGATGGCGTTGACGGCGTGCAGCTTGCCCTCTTGGTCCACTACCTGCACCTGGCGGGTCTGGAGCTGGTTGCCCTCTGCACCCTCGTTGTTGAGCGCGTGCAGCTCCAGGGTGATCAACCCTGAGATGCTGAGCGACTTGACCGTTCGGCCGTTCATTGGTTGTCGTCGTCCTCCACTCCCGTCTCGTCCGCCCCACTCTCATCGGGCGTCGATCCCGCCTTCCGATCGCCCGTCTGCCTCTTCCAGTCGCTGGCGTAGCCGAACGCGATGAGGAGGCGGCCAACTAGGGCGGAGTCGCTCGACGCGACAAGCCGCACCAGGCTTTCAAGGTCGTCGGCACTTATGAGCCATTCGCTCGGCTCGCCTTTCTCCTGCCGCCGAGCCGCCTCCGCGTTGTAACTCGCGACGAAGTCCGCCACCTTCTCGATGAATTCGGCCTTTCGCTCCACAGACCGCTTCCAGTCTTGCGCGAGCCCGTAGCGGATATCGACACGCGGTGGCCCGGTGCGCTTATGCTGCGCAATCTGGGCCTTGATGGTGCTGGCGCGAATCGCTCGCGCCACACTCTTGAACCCCGGATTCTCGATGATCTCGACGATGCGTTCGTCCTCAGATGCGTAGGCCATGACCACTCTCCTTAGATTGTCCGCACGGAAAGGGCGGAGCCCATCTTTGGCGTCCGGAAGGAGCGCGGCGTAGAGGCCGAAGAACTCCAGTCCGTCCTCTAGGCGACCGCTGGAGATGAAGTCACGGAAGGCAAGCAGCGGCTGCACGAAGTGACTTGGGAGCTTTGGCGGCCCTCCTCCCCCTCCTTCCTTCTCCCGAAAGCCACGCAGTCGGCTGCCATACTCGTCCAGAATCGCGAGCCAGTCAGCCACCCGCTCGGGCGTGTCGACTGGAAACCAGCCGGGCAGTCCGAGAAACGAGACGTTCATAGTGGCCGAGGCACCTCCGAGGCTCTTGAAGTAGGCGCTGGCAAGTCCGCGCACTACCTGTCGCGGCGTGGACCGCGAGAAGAACGCCCACACCGGATCCGAGAAGTCAGCTCCGCTTGCCTCACTGGCGGGGGAGTGCAAGACCAGGAGTCTCGCCAGCGTCAACGCCACCTCGATATCCAGCTTGATCGACGAGCCCCAGATGCGTCGCCGGAGCAGCTCCCTGCGCAACTCCCCGAGGAGGTGGAGTGGGATGTCTCCCGGCGCGAGCACGAACACCTTGAAGTCGTCGCCGATACGGTAGGCCAGCAAGGCCCGTCGCAAGGCACGGAACTTCATCCACTCGGTGAACCAGTCGACCAGACTGTCTGGCAGTGATCCAAGGTTCGTACCGTTAGGCTTAGATCGATTTACGCCCTTGCCACCAATGGGGCTCCAGAACTGGAGGTTGCTCGCCACCTTGGTAAGAAGGGACTCACCGGTCGTCGGAGCAGGCGGCGCAGCCGGGCTTGACGCCAGACGCTCCAATCGCTCCGCCACGAGCCTCGGAAGATCAGGCGTGTGGCGCAAGGTGTCGTGCACCTGATTGAAGGTGTCCGAGCCGACACGCATGGAGTTGTAGATTTTGAACACCTGCAGCTCGGGATCAATGGCGAAGTCGACCTCAACACCCTGCTGCTCGGCCACGCGTTTGGCCTTGCTCGACCGAGCCGCCTTGGACGCGGCCCTCGCCAGGCCTTCACGCTCTTTCTGCTCCTCGTAGTGGAACACGTTGCCCACGAGCGGCGCCCGCCCATCATCCCGCTTGACGAGGAGGTAGGTGTACCCGGGGGAGATACCCCTGTCGCCAAGAGTGTCAGTGTCAAGCGCCGGGGTCACCGTTACGATGTAGACGCCTCCCTCGTCGCGAATCGAGACTTGGGCGTCATGGTGAGCGAGCTCCGCAACGAGATCAGCCACACCAACTGCAACAAGCGTGTCCGCGTAGGAACCGGACATCTTGGGCACTCTCAAGGTGTCGATCAGCACGCGACTGCTCCTCCCCGCGCGTGCGCGGCTGTGGCCGCTTGGTCCGCCAGCCGCAGTCGTCGGGCGATGAACCAGTACAGTAAGAACCAGCCCCTCTCGCCGGGCGTGGTGGCCCTGACGAAGCACCGGTCAGCAAACTCCGCGCGGAGCTTGTCCGAGGGGCGGTCGGATGGTGCCGCCGTCGGAGCCAAGCCGACAGCCTGAAGAACGTGCTCGATCTCGCGCTTGGCACCGGGCGCGAGTTGAAACGAGCTCAATTGCTTCGCGTGGCCGCTGTGGTGCCGGGCCACGGCTGCAACGATGGCTTTGGCGGCCAAGACCGCTTTCTGACCGACGCTGGGCGGCAGCAGCTCCATCAGGTACGGAAGGAGTGCGTAGGCGCCTTCCACCGCATGCGGTGGCCGCGCGTACTCTCTCGCTGCCCGCCAGTCGCGTACACCGTCGTAGTCGGAGTGTGCTAGCAGCTCATCATCCCGGACCGCAAGACCGGCTTTGTACTGCTGCCAGGCCCAGATGGCGTCCTGCCAGCCCATGCTCAGCTTGCCGGTATCGTGCAGAGCGCTCGCGATCTCTGCCGCCGCCTCGACGGTCCCACCCGGTAAGCCGAGCAGGAGCTCCAGCCGGCGAGCTGCCTCCCGTTGGCTTGCCGACTGAGCGCGGCAAACGGCCAGTGTTCTCAGGGCATGCTCGCGGAAGGATTCGCGTCGGTAACAGGAGCGTGGGAACGATGGTGGCGTGTTGAACCGTATGGCTGGTGGTCGGCCGGGTTCCCCGATCACCAGACCCAGTCGCTCGTCGTACCGAACGACATCTGGGTGGAGCGCCAGGAGCCAGGGCGCCCCTCGCAGCTCGTCGAAGCTCGCGGCCTCCTGCCAGCGAGCGATCACCTCCCCATCCTCGCCCTTCGACTCGACCGGGAGCTTCGCGGTCCATGCCCCCGCTCGCTGGCGGGAAGCGAAGCCGTCTTGGAGCGCGAACAGTGATGTGCGTGGCACGGAGAGGAGCTCCGGGCCGTCTTCCAGACGGACCTGCTGCGGCTCCTGGTGAATAAGTAGCCCGACGCTGTCGACGTCGCGGATCAACGATCGGATCTTCGATCGGTCGCCATCGTCGATCACCTCACCTACCCTTTCCTGACGGTCATGCGTGTCACCTGCCAGACCGGCGAACAACGCCTCTTCGTGGCCCGTGAGCGTCTCATCCAGGAACGCTTGCTCATCCTCAAAGCCGAGCGTCTGCTGATGCCGGCTCTGCACCGATGCCCCGGCAAGATCGACGAGTTGGGCGTTCTCCCGGTCGCGATATGGTCCAAGCTTACGTCGGCCACCGTCGTCCCGTTCGAGCTCGTAGACAGTGACCGTGCCGAAGTTCCGCGGGACGGCGTATCGCGCGCACCGGCCAGCCCTCTGGATGAGTCCGTTCGCTGGACACAGCTCCGTGTGCAGCTCGTCGGCGCTGATGTCGATGCCAGCCTCCACTACCTGCGTCGCCACGAGTATCTCGTCGGTGGTTGTCGCGTCGGGTCCGAAGGCGGCCGGCAGCACGCGTTCGACGCCGGCACGGTCTTCACGGTAGAACCGGCTGTGGAGAAGGCGTACGGTCGTGCGGTTTCCCGCAACGGATGCCGCTCTGTCAAGCTCCGTGAAGATGGCCTGGGCCCGTCGCACGGAGTTGCAGAGCACCAGTGAGCGTCCCCCCTTGTGACGATCGAGCACCGCTACTGCTGATAGCGGCGTGCTGGACCAACACCAGGTTCGCTGTTTGTCTCGCTGGCTGTCCATCTTTCCAGCTTCGTCAGCCTTGACTGTGACCGCCTCAGCCCGAAGGAGACTTGCCAGACGTGTACGGCCGATGGAAGACAGCGTCGCCGTCATCACCACGACCTGCGCCAGACCGCCAAGTCGAGCCGCCAGGTCGAGCGCCGTCCCAAAGGCTGCCTGGGCATCAAGCAAGTGGACTTCGTCCAGCACGATCAGGCTCCCTAACAGGGCGCCTGGGTTGACGTTGGAGAGTCGCTGTGGCCGTGACAGCGGCGTGTTGAGGTACGTCGCCAGCAGTTGATCGATGGTCAGGAATATGATGTCGCCGCTCAGGTCTGGGTCGAGCGGCTGCTCACCGGTCTGGATCGACACCGTGAGCGTGTCCGTCTCGCCAAGAGGACGGCGCTCCTCCCTTACGTGAAACCCCGCTGCTCGGCACCCTTCCACAGTTGATCGCCACAAGGAGCTGGCGAGGGAACGCAGTGGCAGAGCGTACAAGACGCGATCCCACGAAGGGTCGCCCTGCTGTCGGCCGAGCAGATAGGGCAGTAAGACAGACCACGTCTTACCGGCACCTGTCGGCGCGGAGACGATCACATTTCGGCCTCCAGCCAGCACCTTCGCAACCCGGCGCTGGTACGGGTACGGTTCAACCGGCTCGTCCCGCTTCAACAGGGAGCCGAGCAAGGTCGCAGCATCAACTGGGGTTGGAGCCTTCTGCGTCGATGCGGCGTTCATGGTCAGAGCTCCCTGTCGCATTTGTGCATGGTGAAGCTTCCTCTTACAGACAGCGGGCCTTGGTGGGTGACAGCTCGGGTACACTGCGATCATGCAGGGCTCGGCAGGTCCCATCAATTTCTTTCAAGTGCCCCAGGCAGTCGTCGCGGTGCTGGCGCCAGGCGAGAATGCGGGGCGGCAGGTGCTCGAGCTAGCCCTCATCCAGCTCTTCCGCGAGGAGCGAGCGTCGAGCGGGTACGCAGCGGACGCGCTGGGTATGAGCCAGTGGGAGTTCATCCAGCTCCTGGGCCGCCACGGGGTGCCGTACGTCGACCTCTCGCCGGAGGAGGTCCGGCAGGACTTCCAGAACGCCAGCACCTTCAGCCACCATCGGCGTCACCAGCGGCCCGCCCAGGGGGTGTAGCCTGTCTCGCGGCGGACGAAGGTGGCCACGCGGCGCGCTTGGCCCTGGATGATCGTCCGCAGCCTTCGCCGTCGCCCATCCCACAGCTCCTCCGACTCGAGGCGCTCGTTCACGCGCGTCGCCATCGTCGTCCGCGCCCGGTCGTCCAGCCGCCCAAACTCGTCCTGGCCCATCGGCACGCGCTGGTTCAGCAGCGCGAACACGCAGCGGTCCACGGCGTGCGGGCGGAACTCCTCCACCAGGTCCAGCACCAGGCTTGGCTTGCCCGGCCGGTCCTCGTGCAGGAAGCCAGCATACGGGTCCAGGCCGGCCAATAGCACCGCCCGCTCTACCTGGGCGTACAGGATGCCGTAGCCGTAGTTCAGGCACTGGTTCACCAGGTCGGTGGCGCCGCGGGTCTCGCGGCTGCGCCACTCGACACCTGCTGGCAGGTGCACCAGTTGGCGCGCCGCCTCCCAGTAGTGCCGAGCGCCCTGAGCCTCCAAATTCATCACGGCCGTCCGCACGTCGTCGGCGGTGGCTCCGGCAACCTCGCCGACCTTCAGGGCCACGTACTCCAGACGGAAGGCGGCGTCGCGGGCCATCTCGTGCAGGTCCACGTCCACGCGCTGGCGGTACTTCGCCATGTACTTCAGCAGCGCAGCCTGGTTCAGCAGCTTGCCCTCGGCGAAGGCCTTCACCAGCGCCACGCCGCGGTGGTCCTCGAACGCCAGCAGCTGCTGGCGGCGCGTCTGCACGGTGCCCGTCAGCTCGGGCGCGATAAGCTTGGCGTACGGCGCTCCGCTGCGCGAGATGAAGCTGATCGGGATGCCGCGCTCGGCGCACACCCGGATGGCGTCGGCGCTCAGGCTGACCCCGCCGGCCAGCACGAGCACGTGCTCCAGGCCCAGCAGCGGGCGCTCCGCCAGGAGCTCCCCCTTCACCGTCACGCGCAGCCGCTCGCTGCCCTTGCCGAGAAAGGCGCCAGGCTGGTCCACCAGGAGCTGGCTGTCGGGGCGCTCGCCGGCGTCCGCGATTGATCGCAGCCGGGCCCGCCCGGGCGAGTGGGGCGCAGCCGCGGCGGCAGTGCCCCGGGTCGGCTCGGCCGGCTCGGCGCTCACGGGAGTGGCTCCAGCCGCAGCTGGCCGTTGCCCATCGCGGCATCCTTGCCGACGTGGGTCAGCGTGCCCCACACCAGCCAGGGCAGGAACGGCCGCAGGTCGCCCGCCACCACCACCTCGCCTACCAGGCCGCCCATCGGCACCATGCGCCGGTGGCGGCCCGATGCCCGGAACAGCTCGCGCCAGGCCAGCGTGCGCTCCACCACCCGCACCTCTCCGGCTGCGGCCAGGAGCGCCGGGGCGTCGAACGGCGGCGGCCCATCGCCGTACCGCTGATGCAGCGCGGTCAGCCGCTCCAACAGCCGCGCCACCAGGGTGCGAGCCACGAAGCCATCTGCTTTCACCAGGGCCCCACCCTCCACCAGCCTCGTCGGCGTGGCGAACACGAGCCGCAGCCGTTGGTCACCGCCCGCGTCCGCCAGGCGCGCGGCTTCGTCGGCCACGTCGGCGGCGACCACGGGCAGCGCCGGCGTCCGCACCTGCCCGTCGCCGCGGGCGCGCCGGTACACCGCCTCCTGCCGGCCCAGCAGCGGGTGCTCCGCCCACACCTCGTCCAGCCGGAAGGCTCCGCGCCGGTTGCTGCCCAGGCCGTTGCGGCCCATCTCCTCCACGCCCAGCAGGGCGTACGGGAAGTGGCCCAGGGCGTGGCCGAAGGTGGCCAGGCCAAACTCGAGCGTGGCGCCGGGCGCGTAGGCCGCCGGGCCGGCGGGTGCGCGCAGGGCGTACGGGCGCGGCACGTCGCGGCCGCGCGCCGCGGCCTCGTCCACCGGCGCCAGCAGGAAGCACACTGGGCAGCCGGCTACAGCGGGCGCTGTCCCGCACGTTGGGCCGCCGCCGGCCACGCAGAACTGTGCCCGCAGTGCCTCGAACAGCGCGCCGCGGAGAGCAGCCCCCGCTGCCGCCGGCAGCCGCAAGGGAGCTGTCACCTGGGCCCGGAAACGGAGCACGTGTACCTGGAACTCGCCCACGGCAGCTCAGTCGCCCGCCAGCCAACAGCGCCGGAGCTGGGCACAACGCCTGGTGACTTTGCGTACCGCCACGTCTTCTAGCACTGTCAGTCCACCAGGCGCAGCTGGGCCGTGGCCGGGTCCATCGCCACCAGCAACGGTCGCGTGAGGTGCGGGAAGGCGACAATGGCCTGGCCCGGCGCCAGGCCAGGCAGGCGGTTCCACAGGCTGTCGTCGATCCCACTCACCGTCTTGCGGAGCGCCGCTACCACTTGCGGGTCGGCGATCTTGTGCAGCACGTACCCGTTGACCAGCCCAAACAGTTGGCGTGGCAGGTACTGCGGCATTTGCGTCACGAACACCAGCCCGAGCCAGCGCTTGCGCCCGCGGCGCGCGATCCGCGCCACCTGTTCGAACAGCACAGGCATCGAGTCGGCGCGCTCGGCGCTCAGGAACTCGTGCGCTTCCTCCACCACGACGAGGGCGCGCGTTGGCGGCGTTGCGCCGCTCCCAGCCCGCCTGGCCCTCTCGTACTCCACGTAGGCGTTGTCCTGTTCATCCTGCACGCCGCGCAGCAGGTCGGCGATCACCAGGTTGTTCAGTACGGGCGATTCGGAGTCTGACAAATCCACCACGGTCACCGCGCCGGGCCGCAGCAGGCGCTTGTAGCGCAGCGCCTGGGCGTCTGCGCGGTCGAAGACGCGCAGCCGGTTCAGCCCCGCCAGCTTGCCCAGCAGCGCGCGCCAGGAGATGGCATTGCCCAGCACGTTGGCCCGCTTGACGCGGTCGAACAGGCGACCGACCTCCCCTTTCAGAGCGCTATCCCAGGGCTCGAAGCCGTCAGGCTCGCCTTTCTCTGCCGCGCTACGACAGGCGCTCACCACGTCCATCAGAAACGTCAGCCGCAGCAGCGGGTAGCCACGGTCGAAGTCGTCCAGCTCCAATGCCATACGCTCCTGCTGCGCGTTGCCCCGCTCGGGGAAGATGCCCAGGTCGCGCATCAGACCTTTCGCCACGTCGTAGGCCTGCATGAAGCGCTCGCGCTGCGGGTCGGTGAGGTCCATGATCTCGGCCACTGTGTACGGCGAGGGGCGGGAGAACTGGAGCGAGAACGCCGCGCGCGCCGGGTGCTCCGGATTGGCGGTGTCGTGGCCCACCAGATGCAGCAGCCGCATGCTCGGCACGCCGGCAGGAGCGATCCCGCGCCGCTCCAGCGCCGCCCGCATCCGCGGGTCGGCAGTAGGCTCGTGCAGGAACGTGTACTCGCCCTCGACGTCCAGCACGATCACCGCGCAGCCGGTGGCGGCCGCTTGCTGGACCAGTCGCGCCACGGTGGTCGACTTTCCGCCGCCGGTGGTGCCCAGGATGGCGGTATGGCGTGGCAGCACGTCCTTGCGGGTGGACGGGATCGCCACCACCACGTCCTCCTGGCCGATGACCCGGCCCACCCGGATGTCGCCGGCGACGCCGAGCACGGCCGTGGTCTCGGCCGCGTCCAGCACGTAGGCCGGGCTATTTGGCAGTGGCCGGTAGCGTGGCGGCTCCAGGCCGTCCTCCTGCTCCTCGCCCAGGATGTCCACGTGCACACGGCCGTGGTAGGGCGGCACGAAGATCCCACCGCGGGTGACCACTGTGACGAGCAGTCCGGAGTCGGCGCGCAGGCCGTCTGGCTCGGCGAAGGGCCCGGCCACCACGCGCCCCAGGTACCGGCGACCGTCCCTGCTGTGGATGCGCACCAGCGACTGCGATGGAGCATCGGCAATGTGCGCGTCCGAGAGCAGCACGGTCACCGCGTTGTCCTGGCTAGACGGCGCGTCGAACATCGTGAAGCCGGTCGCCCCCTCGCGGAGCGGGTCCGGTTGGCCCATGCCTCCAGCCGCCGCGATGTCGCCATCGAGGCGGCGCAGCGCATCCTCGGGGACCGCCAGCACCTCGTCAGGCACGGAGGCCAGTGTCTCGTCCGCGGGCTTCCGCTGCCCCACCGGAGCGCTGTCGTGCATGTCGTCGTGGGTCACGAGGACTCCCTTCTCGCCTGGGACGGTTAGCGGCCGCGGGTCATGCGCTCGCTCAGGTAGCGCAGCGGCATGCCGGCGCGGGTGTACGCCAGCTGGAGCGGGCCGGCCAACGTGTCCGGGCCGAACGTCGCGGCGCAGACGTGGTCGGCGAGGTCGATCAGCATCGGAAAGCCGCGGTGCGGCTGCAGCACGCTGTCCGCGAGCGCGATGAGCGCTGCCTCTTGGGCGTGGTCCGCGTGGGCGAAGAAGAGCTGCGCCGGCGCGAGCTCACTCGCCCGGTACACGCCCACCACCACCTGGGCCGTTATCTCGTCGCGGAACCGCTTCATCCACGCCGTGGGCGACAAGCGCCGGCCGTCGACGACTGTATCGCTGGACGTTGGCAGGTAGTACTGGCCGCGCTCGATAGTCGCCCTCAGGCGGTTGCTCAAGGCATCCACGATCGCGAACTCGAGCGGCTGCAGCGCCTCGCCAATGGTCAGCAACAGCCGCCCGGCCGGCTCGCTCGGCACGAACAGAAACTTCTTGTGCTCGGTGATGAGCCGCTCCAGGAGCTTGGTGGCCTCGATCATCAGGTCGAGGGTGCCGGCCGACCCGGTCAACAGCTCGTAGGGCGCCGGCGTGCCGTGGCCCATGCGCCACGCGGCCGTGGAGCGGTGCACCAGCACGGCGCGCTCGGCGTACGTCATGATCGCCCGTCGGGCGAGCTCGCTGAGATCATCACGGTCGTGGGGCTGGTTCAGCCCGCCGCGATCGTCGCGCCTCTCGAGCAGCTGGAGCGCCTCCTCCACCGGGTCACTGGGCGCCTCCCGCAAGTCGCGTCGGAACAACCGCTGGACCCAGGTGCCCTGGGCGCCGTTGTAGGCCACCAGGCTGACGCCCAGCTGGGTGACGGTGAGCGGCAGCGTGTCGTGCGTGTGCTGCGTGCCGTCGCACGCCTCCACGGCGCCGGCAAACAGCAGTCCCTGGTGAACCCGCTTGAGGTCTTCGACGCTGGCCCGGTAGACACCCGCGCCGGATGGGGCGCCAGGCCCCTCGCGCAAGCGGGCAAAAACCCTTCGCCTGAGCGGCTCGCGTACCCGCTTCTCCTGGCGCAGCGCGGCCTCGACCTCCGTGGCTACCCGCTCGTAGACCTCGGCCAGGTCCTCGCCGGTCCGCCAGCTGCCGATGTCGAGCACGTCGGCGAGGTGCTCGCCGAAGGCTGCGTGGAAGGCCTGGTCCGGGGTCGGCGCCGCCAGACCGTCCACGTCCGCACTCACGCTCCTCATCGGCTGTTCCCGCCCCTGGTCCGTTTCCGTCATCCCTCGTCGGTCCTGTCTCTAACGATTCCCCGCCCGTACCACGAAGTTCGACACGTCTCGGCGCTGTTAACTGTCAACACGGTGAGGCGCTCAGGAGCAGGACGGTGACCGCCCCAGGCCAAGCCTCTCCGCCAGCGCCGCGTCCGGCGATGCGTCGGATCCAGGCCACAGGCGGTCGGTGTACATTCTCGCGACCGGCTCGGGCAGACCGAACGTGCCCGCCACGAGCGCGGCCGCTTCCCTGGCCGTGGTCGCCTCTCCCTCGCGGAGGATGGCGGTGACTGCCTCGACGGGGGCCAGCAGCTCGAGCGACAGGTCATCGGCACGCCGCTCGGCCCGGGAGATCGCGCCCAACGGCGGATGGCCGTGGGGTGTCCGCTCCATGAGGTGCAGGACGGCCTGGAGGCTCGTCCCACTCAAGACTGCGTCGACCCGCTCCTCCACGGTGGGGGCACGATGGCCGTCGAGCACCGCGAGCGCATCCGGCCCGACGTGATGCGCCGTCCGCTCGCGTGGCAGCGCGTACTCGGCCAGGAAATGGGCCACCTCGTGCGCCAGGCTGAAGCGACGTTCCTCATCGGCATCTGCCCCGTCCAGCAGCACCACCCCCGCGCCCCCGTAGGCCAGCAAGCACGCTCGAAGAGGACGGTCATGGGTGGCAAGGTGGACACCCACCACGTCGTGCCGCCGCAACCAGGCGTCGACCGCGCCGATGCCAAGACGCGGGAGGTCGACCACGGCCAGTGGCAGCGCCCACGCCACCGCGCGTCGCAGGTCGCGCGGGTACTGCGCCGGGACGCCGCCGGCGTTGGCCCAGAATCGGTCGGCCGCCTCACGGGCCCACAGCGTCGTCATGGCTCCGCCTCACGGTCGCGCGCCGCGGCCAGCAGCCCGGCGCCGGTCGCGGCGGGCATCCCGCTCAACGCGTCCACGGCGTCGGCCAGGCGAAGAACGTCGGCGAGGCGCACGGGATCCAGCCCGAACCGCGCGGCGAGCGCCTCAACAGCGGCGCGCCGTTCCAGTCCTTCTCCACCTGGCCGTCGGCACAGCAGCAGCAGTGGTAGATCGCCGGGCCGGCACCCCAGGTGGGCGGCCAGCTGAAGGTCGTTCAGGCTCTCCGCTCGGGCGTACGGCAGCAGGGCCGAGGCCAGGAACGCTGGCCGGTGCTCCGCGCGCGCCGCCGCCCGCCGCAGCAGGGCAGCATCAGCCATCGGGCTTCACGCGCGCGGCGAGCCGTTGGAGGCGCTTTCGCAGCCGATCCTTCACCCGCTTCACGTCGCGCGCCCGGTCCACCTCAGACTGCGGAGAGAGGCCGAGGAGGTCCGCGTAGACCGCCGCCCGTCTTTCACCCTCGAGCATCAGTTGCACAACCTCCCATTCCCGGTCGTCGAAGCTGCCGCGAAGCTGGCCCACGAGCCGCGGGTCGAGCGGCTCCTGGCGACTCACGATGTCCGCCGGGTCCTCCGGACCACTCACCAACGGGTTCCCCGCCCGTTGGGAAACTTCGACATCTTCGACTGGGACGAGGTGCTGAGCTCGTCGACGCTCGGCGCGCAGCGCGTTCAGCACGTCGGCTTTAGCTGCCATTGTCAGGTACGCGCGCAGACCGCCGCGAGCCGGGTCGTAGCGGGTTGGCGTTTCGGCCAGGTCCAGCAGGAGATCGATGGCCGCTGTCTCCAGGAGGCTGCGGTCTACGTTCGGGAACCGGGCTCGGAGCGCACCGACGAGGTCCGCCAGGTGGGTTGCCGCGAGATCCGCGGAGGCCGTGGGATCCCCGGCCGCCAGACGGGCGTGCAGCGCCTCGTCGTCCGGGCGTGTCGAGGGTGCTGCAGCTGTCGCTCGCGGTTCCGTCTCCACTCCCCCATGTGATCACACCGTCCTGATAGCGATCCTGCCGATCCGGCGGCCGCTCCCGGCGTAGAGGTAGCGCTGGCGCAAGGGTAAGAGTTGGCTGTGGCATGGTAGGCTCCGCGCCGCGCGGGCGCCTAGCGCGGCGCGCTGCCCAGCGTGGCCGGCCGCGGCGGCACCGAGCCCTCCGGGGCACTCGGCTCACCCTGGGCGGGCTGGGCCGGCCGGCGCCGGCCGCGCGCCGTGTCCGGAATGAGCAGCGTCAGCGGCAGAGTGAGCAGCAGCAGTCCACCCAGCACGCCGAAGATCAGACGGAGCCCAGCCGCCTTGTCTGGCGAGAACTGAAGCCCGAGCACGATGCAGGCGGTCCCGATGACGCCGCCGGTGGAGCGGAACATCCCCCGGATACCTGTCACCACCGCGGCACGCTCCGGCAACAGGTCGAGGATCGCGTTGTTGGAGGAGGGTGCCGCCAGGCCCATCCCCATGCCGGCCAGCCCCACCTCTAGCGCGAGCAGCGGGAAGGTGCCGATCCGCGCCGATCCAGCACCCACGACCCCCAGCCCTGGCTGAGCAGCTCGAGGCTCACCACGATGAGGGCCATCCCGGCGATCATCGGCGCGCGGTAGCCCACGCGCACCAGCAGCAGGCTGACGACCATCGACGTCGCCATCATCACCACCGAGCGCGGGGTGAGCACGGCGCCGCTCTCGGCCGGGCTCATGCCGAACTGGACGACGGCGAAGTACGGGATGAAGGCGAAGAAGCCGAAGACGCAGGCGCCGAACCAGAAGTTGTAGATGTTGACGGCCAGGAAAGGGCTGCGCATCACGAGCCGGAGGTCGAGCACGGGCTCGGCGACCCGCAGCTCCTGCCAGCCGAAGGCCGCGAGCAGCAGCGCGCTGCCAACCAGCAAACCGCCGAAGAGCGGCGAGCTCCAGAAGGTCGGGTCGTTGCCAAGCATGCTCAACGCCAGCAGGAGGGCCGTGATGGCGGAGGCGAACAGGACAGCACCGACGACGTCGATGTTCCGCTGGGCGCGCGTCTCGGGCGTGCGCGCCTGACGCCACAGGACGAGCAGCACGACAGCGCCGATCGGGACGTTGATCAGGAACACCTGCCGCCACGACCAGTGCTCCACGATCAGGCCGCCGAGGTTCGGCCCGATGATGCCGCCCAGCGGGAAGATGGAGCTGAACAGGCCGATCATGCGGGCGCGCTCACGTGGGAACTCGCGGGCCACGATGCCGGCCGCCGAGGGGAGGAAGCCACCGCCGCCCAGCGCTTGCAGGACGCGGCAGCCGATCAGCACGTAGATGTTCGGGGCCAGACCGCAGAGGAGGGAGCCGACGGTGAACAGGACGACGCAGGCCAGGAAGACGCGCATGCGGCCGAACGACTCGCTGAGCTTGCCGGCCAGAGGCATGACGGTGATCTGCGTCAGGGTGTAGGCGGTGAGCGTCCAGCCCGTCCACGCCAGCGAGGTATGCAGGTCGCCCATGACAGTGGGCAGCGCCACGGCGACCACTGTCGAGTCGATGGAGAACATCATCAGGCTGAGAGCGGCCAGCCCGAAGAAGACGTATCCGCGAGGAATGCGCAACTGCACAATACTAGCGAGCGGGGCCTGTTTCAGGTCGGGACGGCGCGTATCCTGGAGCTGGGCGCGGATGCGGTTGTGCGGCTAACCGGGATGGTGACGGCGGTCGACGTGCACGCCGGCGGCGAGCCGGGGCGGGTCATCGTGGGCGGAGTGCTCGACGTGCCGGGCCGCACCATGTTCGAGAAGCGGCTGTACCTGGAGCAGCACGCCGATGGCCTGCGCAAGCGCATGCTGCGCGAGCCGCGCGGCTACCCGGGGCTGTGCTGCAACCTGGTGCTGCCGCCCACGCGGCCGGAGGCCGACGCCGGCTTCGTCATCATGGAGCAGATGGAGTACCCGGCCATGTCTGGCAGCAACACCATCTGCGTGGCGACCGTGCTGCTCGAGACGGGCATGATCCCCATGCGGGAGCCGGTTACCGACTTGGTCCTCGAAGCGCCGGCTGGCCTGGTGCGGGTCCGCGCCGACGTTGCCAACGGGAAGGTCGTCGGGGTCACGTTCCGCAACGTGCCGGCGTTCGCGGTCCACCTCGACACGTCCGTGGAGGTCCGCGGGCTGGGCACGGTCGTGGTGGACGTGGCCTACGGCGGGATGTTCTACGTGATCGCCGACGCGGCGCAGTTTGGCCTGCGGCTCACGCCAGACGAGGGTCGCCAGATCGTGCGCCTGGGCGAGATGATCAAAGCGGCCACCCGCGAGCAGCTGCCAGTGGTCCACCCGGAGAACGCCGCGATCGTCGGCCCGACCATCGCCCAGCTGGCGGGGCCAGGCGACGGCCAGGAGACCGATGGGCGCAACGCGGTGGTCATCTCGACCGGACGCTTCGACCCGGACCGTCCCGACACCTGGACCGGTGTGCTGGACCGCTCGGCCTGCGGCACGGGGACGTGCGCTCGGATGGCGGCCCTCCACGCCCGCGGCCGGCTGCCGCTCGCCGTGCGGTTCCGGCACGCGGGCATCCTCGGGACGACTTTCACCGGCCGACTGGTGGAGGAGACGCGCGTGGGGCCGTACCCGGCCGTCGTGCCGACGATCACCGGCCGGGCGTGGATCACGGCGCTGGCGCAGTACGTGGTGGATGCCGAGGACCCCTTCCCGGAAGGCTTCACCGTCGGCGACCTCTGGGCCGGCAGCGCCTGATCCGCTGCTCCGCTCCAACCGGTGATGGGACCCACCCGGCAGGCTAGCACGCCCCGCCTCGGGACAATCCCAGCGGGCGACGTCGTGATCCCGAGATACGGCTACCGGTAGGCAGGCGCGAGTGGACCGGCTGCAGCCGAAAATCCGGGGTTGTCAGACGTCCGGCACGTGATTGGCGGCAGCCGTCTGTCCGTACCAATGGCCGCTGTCCTTCACCAGTCGGGCCTGCGTGGCGTAGTCGACGTACACCACGCCGAACCGTTTCGAGTAGCCCAGCGCCCACTCGAAGTTGTCCAGCAGCGACCAGACGAAATACCCCTGTACCGGGACGCCATCGGCGATCGCCTGGTGGACTGCGCCCAGATGGGCTCGCAGGTAGGCTATCCGCCGTTCGTCGGCAACCCGGCCACCAGTTGGCTGGTCATCAAAGGCGGCCCCGTTCTCGGTCACATAGATCACCTTCGGCGGATAGTCGCGGCCCAAACGCGTCAGCAGGTCAAGCAACGCGTCCGGCACGACCGGCCAGCCCATGGCTGTCAGCTCGTAGCCCCGGGCGGCTAGCTCCTCCGGCGGCAGCGGCGCGAAGCCGAGCTCCCCGCCCTGGCGCAGGAAGTTGGGGAAGTAATAGTTGACGCCGAGGAAGTCGATCGGCGCTGCGATCTCCGCCAGCTCGGCCGGCGAAGGAGCAACGAACCGCTCCCCAAACACCTGGGCTATCTCGGCCGGGTACCCTCGCCCGAACACCGGATCGAGGAACCAGCGGTTGACGTACTGGTCGTGCAGCGCCGCGGCACGCGCATCGTCGGGACTGGCCGAAGCCGGTCGGCTGGTGGAGAAGTTCAGTGTAATGCCGACCTGCGCCCCGGGCGCGGCTGCTCGCACGCGCGGCACCGCACGCCCGTGGGACAGCAGCAGGTTGTGACTGACGCGCAGCGCCGTGGCCAGGTCGCTCACGCCGGGCGCGTGCCGCCCCAGATAATTGCCCACAAACGCCGCTACCCAGGGTTCATTGTGGGTGATCCAGTGGTGAACACGGTCACCGAGCCGGCGCGCGACGGTCTCGGCGTACTCGGCAAAGGCGTCGACGCAGGCCGGGTTGCTCCAGCCGCCCACATCCTGCAGCGCCTGCGGCAGGTCCCAGTGGTACAGGGTGACGAACGGCGTGATGCCGGCATGGAGCAGGCCGTCGACCAGTTGATCGTAGAAGTCGAGCCCGGCCGTGTTGGCGGTGCCTATCCCGCGCGGAAAGATGCGCGGCCAGGCGATCGAGAAGCGGTAGGCCGTCAGCCCGAGCTCTTGCATCAGGCCAATGTCGCCGCGCCAGCGGTGGTAGTGATCGTCCGCGATATCACCTGTGTCGCCGTTGAGCACGGCGCCTGGGGTATGGGAGAAGCGGTCCCAGATCGACTCGCCGCGTCCGTCCTCGGACACCGCGCCCTCGATCTGGTACGCGGCGGTGGCCGCGCCCCAGACGAACTCGGCAGGAAACGACACCATACCGCCAGATCCTAAGCAGGTGGTCTCGAGTCTCGCTCCATTCTGATCACCTGAGCTCCACCTGCTTAGGTTCTTGCCTTTGTTCGCGCTACGCGCTCAGCCAACGACACAGGTCGACCAGGAACGCGGGGTACAGGTGGCCGACCTCGTTGCCGGTCGGCAGCGTGACGCGCTGCTCCCCCCAGTCGAGGATCCCGCCGGCCCAGTGGGGCATCACGTCCGGTGCCAGCGCGCCGACCCGCCCAGCGCCCCGCTGCCAGACGGTCAGCACCGGCGTGGTCGACTTCTCGAGACTGGGACGCAGCGCGGCGTCGACGTGCAGGCGGTGGCCCTCGACGAGCACCTCGGCACCGGCCCTGGCTCGTACGCCGTTGTAGCCGACAACGACGCACGGCTCCTGGCCCTGGATCGAGACGATCGCCGGATGGCTGTCGCGGCGGGCGACGAGCACAGTGCCGAGCGGCGAGTTGACGCGGTCGTCCTCGGCGCCGATCGCGACCGGCAGCAACTCGGCGATCCTCGAGCCGTGGTAGCCGCCGCGTGGCCCGCCGAACGAGTCCCAGCCGCCGATCATCAGCAGACCGTGCCCACCACCCTCGACGGCACGAGCGATGGTCTCCTGGTCCGCCGCGCTCAGGTGGCCGGCCGGATAATCGGTCAGCACGATCAGGGCGTGCTCGCCGAGCCGTTGCTTGGCCTCGCTGCCGGCGAGCGGCTGGCCCGCGTGGAGCTTCGTCAGCCGGAACGCGGTGCGCAAAGCGCCCTCGACGTAGCTGTCGCGGGGCGTCTCGCCGAGGAACAGGATCTCCGGCGCGTCGGCCGGCGCCTCTCTGAGTTCGATCATCGTCCTGGGCATGCTAACCACCGTCGCGCGAGCCGCACCAGTTGCGCAAGCTGGCGCCGCACTCATTCCGCTCGTAAGCGGTAGCCGACGCCTGGCTCGGTCACGATGACGCGCGGTTGGCCCGGGTCGACCTCCAGCTTCTTCCGCAGGCTGGCCACGTAGACGCGCAGGTTCCCGGTCGCGTCCTCGTAGCCGCTGCCGAAGGCGGAGCGCAGCAGCTGTCCGTGCGTGACCACGCGGCCGGCGTGCTCCGCCAGGTAGCGCAGCAGCCCGTACTCCGTCGGCGTCAGGTGGACGTCCGACCCCGCGCGGGTCACCAGCCGACGCGCCAGGTCGATCTTGACGTCGCCCGCGCACAGGACGCGGCCGGTCCTGTCGGCCGCCAGCGCCGCGTGGCGCAGGGCGACGCGCATGCGCGCCAGCAGCTCGGGCACGCTGAACGGCTTGGTGACGTAGTCGTCAGCCCCTTCGTCGAGCGCCCGGACCTTGGCCTCCTCGTCGCCGTGCGCCGACAGCACGATCACCGGCAGCTGCGTCCACTCGCGCAAGCGGCGGCACACCTCCACCCCGTCGATGTCGGGCAGCCCGAGGTCCAGGATGACCAGCTCCGGCGGCTGGCTCGCCGCCTGGTCCAGGGCCGCTTCGCCCGTCGCGGCCTCGTCGACGGCATAGCCGTTGGCCCGCAGCGCCACCCGCAGCGAGCGCCGAATCTGCGGCTCGTCGTCCACGACCAGGACACGTGGCGCCGTCATGGCTCGGCCTAAGCAGGTGGGCTGAAGTCTTGCTTGCTTCTGATCATCTGAGCTCCACCTGCTTAGGCTAGTATCTTGGTTCGCGCTACGCGCTTAGGACAGCGGCAGCGTGAAGGAGAAGCGCGCCCCGCCCCCAGCCGCCTCCTCGACCCACAGCTGCCCCCCGTGGGCTTCGACCAGGCCCCGGGCGATGGCGAGCCCCAGGCCGGACCCCTGGGCGCGCGTCCGGCCCCGCTCGAACGGGTGGAACAGGCGCTCCCGCTCCGCCGCCGGCACGCCCGGCCCCTGGTCGGCCACCTCGACCCGCGCGCTCGTGTCTTCCCAGGTGAGGGCGACGTGCACCAGCGTGCCGGGCGGTGTGTGGCGCGCCGCGTTCTCCAGCAGGTTGGTCACGACCTGGTCGATCTGGGCGTAGTCGCACGGGACGAGGGGCACGTCCGGCGCGATCGCCAGGCGCACCGGGCGTCCCGCCAGAAGCGGCTGGAGCCGCCCGACCACGGCGGTGAGCAGCTCGCCGAGGTCCTGGGGGTGCTTGTGCGGCGTCAGCACGCCGGCCTCCAGCCGCGAGGCGTCCAGCAGGTTGCTCACGAGCCGGTCCAGGCGGTCCGCCTCCTCCTCGATCGCCGCCAGCAGCTCGGCCCGGTCCTCGTCCGTGTAGGTGGCGTCCGCCTGGCGCAGGCCCGAGGCGCCCGCCTTGATGGACGCCAGAGGCGTGCGCAGATCGTGCGTGACCGCGCGCAGCAGGGCCGTCTTGAGCTCGTCGGAGCGGCGCGCCACCGATGCTTCCCGCTCCTTCTCGGCGCCGCGCCGCGCGGCGCTGGCGAGCTGGGCGGTGACGACCGCCGTGAACAGCAGCAGCACCAGGCCCACTGTCTCGTCGGCCCGAGCGATGGTGAGCGTACCGACTGGCTCGACGAAGAACAGGTCATGCCCGAGCACTGACACGACGACCGCGACGATGGCCGGGCCGCGGCCCCAGCGCGTCGCGGCCAGGATGATCGGGACGAGGTACAGCAGCAGGGCCGTCGGCAATGGGGCTCGAGACCAGATCAGCTGCACGGCGCCAAGCGTGACGCCGACCGCCAGCAGGGCGGCACCGTACGGGACGACAAGCTGCCCGGGAGCCACCGTGCCGCGGAGGCGGAGCCACGTTGATAGCGCCACGTGCGCCGGTCCTAACACTTTCTTAACAGCACGCGGTCGCATTTTTATGCGATCCACATGCGGCAGCTGCGATACGTCCAGTATGAGCTCCGAGAAGCCGCCGCCGGAACGTTCCGAGCGGTCCGGCGTGGTCAGCGTGTCGCACCCTGACCTGGAATGGCGGGAGACAATCCAGGGCCGAAGGCCAGGCGATCGCTTCGTCCGTGTCGCCACGCACAAAGGCTTCAGCCGTGTTCGCCGCGGGTATCTGGTGCCGCGGCCAGGCACGGGGGAGGCCTCCGCCGGCGTGGGCGGCGCCGTGCAGCGGCTCAAGCGCCTGGTGGTCGGCAGCCCGATCCCCACCGCCCGCGAGGCCCACGAGCGCTTGAACAAGCTGCGGGCGCTCGCCGTCTTCTCGTCCGACGCGCTCTCCTCGGTCGCGTACGGCGGCGAGGAGATCATGAAGGTCCTCATCCTGGCCGGCCTGGGCGCGCTGTCGCTGACGTTGCCGATCTCCGGGGTGATCGTGCTGCTGCTGGCCATCGTTGTCATCTCCTACCGCCAGACGATCAAGGCGTACCCCTCTGGCGGCGGCAGCTACATCGTCGCCAGCGACAACCTGGGCATGATCCCCGGTCTGACCGCCGGCGGGGCGCTGCTCATCGACTACGTCCTCACGGTGTCCGTCTCGGTCGCCGCCGGCGTCGCCGCTATCACCTCGCTCGTGCCCGACTGGCTCCCCTACACCGTGCCACTGTCGGTCGGCGCCGTGGCGCTGATCACTCTGGCCAACCTGCGCGGCATCCGCGAGTCGGGGACCATCTTCGCCGCCCCCACCTACCTGTTCGTGGGGATGATGTACCTGCTCATCGGCTGGGGGATCTTCCGCCTGATGACCGGGGGCATGGACTACGTACCGCCCGACTCGGTCAAGACGGTCGGTACCGAGGGCATCGGCGTGTTCTTGGTCCTGCGCGCCTTCGCGCAGGGCTGCTCGGCCATGACCGGCACCGAGGCCATCTCGAACGGCGTGCCCGCGTTCAAGGCGCCCGAGGCCCCCAATGCCCGCGCCACCCTGGTCTGGATGGGGGTCCTGCTGGGCACGATGTTCGCCGGCATGAACTACCTGGCCGTGGCGGTGGGCATCCTGCCGGCCACGGAGGAGACGGTGCTCTCCCAGCTCGGCCGGACGGTGTTCGGCGTCGGCCCCCTCTGGGTGGTCCTGCAAGTGGCCACGGCGCTCATCCTGATCCTCGCCGCCAATACGTCCTTCGCCGACTTCCCGCGCCTGAGCTCCATCCTGGCGCGCGACCGCTTCCTGCCACGCATGTTCCAGTTCCGCGGCGACCGTCTTGCCTTCACCACGGGCATCGCCAGTCTCGCGGTTCTGTCTATCGTGCTGCTGATCGTGTTCCAGGGCAGCGTGGACCAGCTGATTCCCCTGTACGCGGTCGGCGTCTTCGCCAGCTTCACGCTGTCCCAGTCGGGGATGGTGGTCCACTGGCAGCGGCTGCGCGAGGCGGGCTGGCAGCGGTCGGCCGCCATCAACGGCCTGGGCGCGGTGGTGACCGGGATCGTGACGGTGGTGATCGCTGTCACCAAGTTCGCCGAGGGCGCGTGGCTGGTGGTGCTGCTGATCCCGCTGCTGATCGGCATGTTCTACGCCATCCACACCCACTACAAGGAGATGGAGGGCGCCCGCCGGGCCGAGACGCCGCTGCTCCCGGAAGAGGTGGTCGTGCGTGTGGTGGTCCCGGTGGCGGACCTGAGCGTGCCGGCGCGACAGGCCCTGGCGTACGCGCGGGCGATCGCGCCCGACGACAGGCACGTCGTGGCGGTGCACGTCGCCGACGACCTGGCCGGCGCGGACACGCTGCGGCGGCAATGGGAGGAGTGGGAGCCCGGGGTCGAGCTGATCATCATCGAGTCACCGTTCCGCTCGCTCACCGGTCCGCTGCTGGCGTACATCGACGCCCTGAAGGAGAGCTACCCGCACGACACGGTGACGGTCATGATCCCGGAGCTGGTGGCGTCGCGCTGGTGGGAGCACCTGCTGCACAACCAGACAGCCCTACGGCTGAAAGCGGCCCTGCTGTTCCACCCCGGCATCGTGGTAGCCAACATCCCCTACCACGTGGTCAGAAAGCACCCCGCATCCCGCCCTGCGTGAGCATCTGGCTGTAACGGGGATGCTCACGTAGTCACTCAGGCCTGTTCCACATGGCGCCGTCCTGACCTCGCCGACCCTGGGCGATCTCGACGGCGTAGCCATCAGGGTCGAATCCCGTCATCACGCGCTCCCACGGTTCGTCGTGGGGCGGCTCGTGAAAAGTCATGCCCCGGGCAGTCAGCTCCTCGTAGAGAGCGTCGAGGTCATCGGTCGTGAACTCGACGTGGATCGCCCTCCTCTGGGCCGCACTCATGTCTTCGGCGCCCTCCTTGCGCGCCTCCTGGACTGAGAGCAGCCCGATGCTCCCGCCGAGCTCTCCGCCAACTTTGATCAGGGCAAACGCTGGCTCCGAGTGGTATGCCACTTCGAGCCCCAGGATCCCGCCGTAGAACTCTACCGACCTGGCAACGCTGTCAACTGTGAGCGTGAGCCCTTCCAAACGGAGCTTGTCTTGCATTGTGCACCTCCACAAGCGCGAGCAGGCCGCAGCAAGCGCAGCGCCTGCTCTCTCGATGTCGATCAGCTGCGTGGACAGAGTATGGCAGCATCACGGTCAACGACCCGCCCGACGAGTGTAGCGAGCGCGATTGGCGGGACGCTCGGTGTGGTCGATCTACAATCGTCTCCATGTTGGGGCCCACGCTTACCGGGCAGAGCGTCACGCTGGGCCCCATGGCACCCGAGCACCTGGAGAACTACTGTCGCTGGTTCGCCGACCCGGAGGTGACGCGGTACCTGGCGCGTGATACCCCGCCATCGCTCCGCGAGGAGCAGGCATGGTTCGATCGTGTGGTCGCCAGCGAGTCCGACGTGGTGTGGGGGCTTTTCGCGGAGGGGCAGCACATTGGCAGCACTGGCCTGCACCAGATCGCCTGGCGCCACCGGCGGGCGCTGACCGGCACGCTCATCGGCGACAAGACCCGGTGGGGGCGGGGCATCGCCACCGAGGCGATGCGGCTCCGCACCCGGTACGCGTTCGAGGAGCTGGGGCTGGAGAAGCTGATCACGCAGGTGGTGGAAGGCAATGTCGCCAGCCGCCAGGCGCTCGAGCGGGTCGGTTACCGCACGGTGGGTGTGCACCGGCGGCACGAATTCCGGCACGGTCGGTGGTTCGACGTGTGGATCGGCGAGCTGCTCAGGGAGGAGTGGTCGGCGCAAGGGCCGCCCACTGGCTGATGCCCGTCAGGGCGTTTGACGACCGCGGCATTCGGGGATAGAGTACGTCGGGTCAGGATTGACGAACGGCCTAGCGCGGACGAGACCCGCTCGCAGCGATTCGCGGGTTGTCGCGCTACGGCAGGGGAGGCGGGATGTCGGGGTTGCCATACAGCCGGCGCCAGTTCCTCGGCAGGAGTGGTGCGAGGCTCCTCGCCGCGCTCGCGCTTCCTGGACTCGCCGCCACGACGGCAGGCTGCCAATCCGTGCAGCAGGCGCTCGGCCCGAAGCAGGCAGGCGGTGGTGGCGGCGGCGCCGCCGCCACCATTCGCTACATGGGCCACTTCACCTCGCTGGGCGACACGGCCCGCGACCGCGCCCAGAAGCGGATCGAGGACGAATTCAAGGCCAAGTACCCGAACGTGTCCATCCAGTGGGAGCAGACGGCCTGGGAGACGATTGGCGAGAAGTACATGGCTGCCTGGTCGGCGAATACCGCGCCCGACATTAGCCTGTTCAGCCCGGCCAACATCACACCCGCGGTGCGGCTGGGCTCCCTCGAGGATCTGTCGCCGGCCTTCAACAAATGGCCCGATCAGGAGAAGTCCGACCTGTCCAAGGCGTGGTGGGACACCGGCACCTACGAGGGCAAGAAGTTCATCGCGCCGCTGCTGCTGTTTGGCGACCTCTTCCTGTACCGCAAGAGCCTGTTCGACCAGGTGGGCGTCAACTTCAACGAGGTGCGCACCTGGCAGCAGTTCGTCGAGGCGTGCCAGAAGGTGGTGGTCGACGGCCAGCGCCGCCACCCCACCGACGCGGGCTTCGACGACTCAACGGTGAAGGTGTGGGGCTGGCACGAGTTCCTGTCCCGCGGCTCAGGCGCCGGGATCCCCATGTTCGAGCACTTCAACCAGGATCGATTGGGTCGGTACGATCTCGGACCGCCCGATTGGAAGGCCGATCATTGGACCAGCCCGGAGCTGGTCGAATCGGTGCAGTTCGTGGTCGACTGGATCAAGAAGTACAAAATCCAGCCGATCTCGTCCCTGACGTACAACCTCGAGGACGCCGACAACAAGTTCGTCAGCGGGCTCAGCGCCACCTACCAGTTCGGCACCCACCGCTACGGATCGTGGCGCGAGAAGATGCAGTTCCCGCCCGACGACGCGGTCTGGGCGCGGTATCCCACGTGGGACGGCAAGCGCTGGGGCCCGGCCTTCATCAACCACTGGTCCATGGGCGTCTCCAGCAAGTCGAAGGCCAAAGAGCAGGCGTTGGCGGCGACGGAATTCTGGATGAGCGCCGACGCCGACCTGGCCATGGCAGACGTGGCCGGACAGCAGCCAAAGCGGGCCAGAGTCGCCAAGAACCCGCTGTTCGACCAGCCGGATCGCGCCTACGTCAAGCTCTTCGACCAGGCTGCCCGTGACTGGTCGGTGCCCATTTTGAGCCCGCCCGTCCGCCAGACCGACATCCTGATCCAGGCCTACCACTCGATGGTGAACGAGAACGTGCCGCCGCAGGCCGCGCTCGCGACGGCGCGCGACACCTACAACAAGCTCCTCGCCGAGATACCCGCTGACCAGATCCCCAGATACTGAGGGAAAGCTGGCAGGTGAAGATGGGTGTAGGCGTAGGCGAGACCCTCGACGGCCGAAGCGCCGCCGGCGCCATCGCGCCTGACCGCGTCGGCGCGGCCATAGCCGGGGCGCATGTCGCCCCGCGCCGGCCCAGAGTGGACCTGGTGCCGTACCTGATGGTCGCGCCGGCGCTGCTGGCGATCATGGCGTTCAGCTTGCTGCCCACCCTGTACGGCATGCTCGTCAGCCTGTACCGGGTGGAGTTCGTCGAGCTGCTGACGTTCGTCGGGACGCGCAACTACGCCGAGATCCTGAGCGACCCGAAGTTCTGGGACAGCGTCCGCGTCTCTCTCATTTTCACGACGTGCTCCGTCGCCGTGACCTTCGTTGGCGGCTTCGGGTTGGCGCTTCTCGGCAATCAGAACGTGCGCTTTCGGAGCGCCTTCCGGACCATTGTCCTGCTGCCCTGGGTCACTTCGTACGTGGTCACGTACCTCATCTTCCGGTGGATCTTGAACCCGGATTTCGGCCTGTTGAACGCCCTCTTCGTCGAGGGACTCGGCCTGCCTCGTCTCAACTGGTTGGGCGACCCGAAACTCGCCATGCTGTGTCTGATCGGGGTAGACGTGTGGCGGGCGGCGCCGTACGCCATGGTGCTGCTGCTGGCAGGTCTGCAAGGAATCCCGCACGAGGTCCACGAGGCGGCCGCCATCGACGGCGCCAGTCGCGCTCGCACATTCGTTGCCGTAACGCTGCCGCTCATGCGGCCAACCATCCTGATCCTGGTGGTCTTGCTCACGATCATCGACTTCAACGTCGTGGTGGCCATGCTGGTGCTGACCGGCGGCGGTCCAGGAACCGCCACCGAGGCGATGAGCCTGCGCATGTACCAGGAGGCGTTTACCTACACGCGCATGGGCACCGCATCGGCGATCGCGATGGTGATCTTCGCCTTCAACCTCGTGCTGACGGGGGTCTACCTGCGCGCCCTGCGCACGGAGAAGTACGTCTGATGGCCGCTGGCTCGCTCGCCTGGCCACGGGGCAGCTCCCGACCGAGACCGCGCAACTACGGCCAGATCTGGGTGTATGCCGGCATGGTGCTCCTGTCGCTGGTGGCGGCGCTGCCCTTCGTGTGGGCGTTCCTCACCTCGCTCAAGCCGGAGAGGCAGATCTTCGTCTTCCCACCGCAGGTGCTGCCTGACCCGGCAACGGCTTACAACTATGGCCGGGCCATCGACCACGGGCTGCTGCTGGCGCTGTTCAACAGCTCCGTCGTGTCGCTCGCCACGGTGTGTCTGGTGCTCGTCGCCGGCACGTTGGCCGCGTACCCACTGGCGCGGATCGCCTTTCGCGGCAGCCAGGTCGTTCTCTTCCTGATCATCGCGCCCATGATGATCCCGGGCCTCGTCAACCTCGTCCCAACCTACATGGTGATGGCCAAGCTCGGCCTGCTGGACAGCTACCAGGGCCTCATCCTGATCTACTGGGTGCACGCGTTGCCACTGGCGATCTGGATCCTGCGCGGCTTCTTCCAGACCATCCCCGGCGAGCTGGAGGACGCCGGCGCCGTCGATGGCTGCACCCGTCTCCAGAGCTTGTGGTTGATAGTTCTGCCGCTTGCGCAGCCGGCTCTGGCGGCCGTGGCGCTGCTGGTGTTCTTGAATGCCTGGAACGAGTTCGTCATCGCCTCCATCATGACGTCGTCATCGCTGATGCGTACTGCCCAGGTGTTCCTCTACCTCAACATGACGGACGTTGGGGTGAACTGGGGCGAGATGATGGCCTCCGCGCTGGCTATCAACGTGCCTGTCCTGGCGCTCTTCCTGCTCCTGCAGCGGCGGTTCATCGCCGGCCTCACCGCGGGCGCGCTCCGCTTCTGACCCGCTCGCCTGCGCGGATGCACACGACCTGCCGCGTCCTGCTGATCGGCGGCAGTCTGCGCGCGGGGTCGACCAACACGGCGGTGCTTCGGGCCGCCCAGGCGGTAGCACCTGAGACGCGATCGGCCCTCCCGTGCGCCGCGACACAGTTTGCCGAGAACGCTCATGGCACTGGGCGCAAGACCGGATCACGGATGACGGTCTGGGGCGCCATTGCCAGCCCCGCCACAGGCGAGACGCTGCCACCCGTCCAGCCCGAAGCGCAGCTGCTGTATCTCGAAAGCCTGGTGGAGACCATGCCGCCCTCCAGCCGGCCACCGACGGGGCTGGTGGTCTGGTCGCGGAGGCGGCGACCGACGGGGTGCGGCGGTTCCTCCGCCTGGCGCACGAGGAGCTGACGCGACCGTGGGCAGGTCGCGACCGTGGCCGGAATGCGCCATCCTTGCGGGTAGGCCAGCAGACAGCCGGCCGGCTGGTGGCGGGGCGAGTGGGCTACTGGACGGTCGGTTTGGGCAGGCAGTACTTTGCCACAGGCGCGGCGCGGTTCGACGAACGAGGTCGCGTGTATGTCCTACCAAAGGCCTGTCTTGGCTGACTCAGTCGGAGCGACGAACGAAGGGCGGGAGTAGAGAACCCGGTCCTACTCCCCCCGCAGGCCGACGCTGGTGGACTCGAGCTCGGCGGAGATCGTGGCGACGCGCTGGGCGAAGTCGGCCATGGTCGACCGGTACAGGCCGGTGGCGAAGCTGATGCGTCTGACGCCGAGCTCGCGCAGGCGCTGAAGCGGCGGTCCCTTGGGAAAGACCATCGCGTTCACGGGCGCCTCGAGCTGGGCTACGAGTGCCGTGATGTCCTGCTCGTCGGCCACGCCGATTGGGTAGAGGCAGTCAGCGCCAGCCGCCAGGTACAGGTGGGCCCGCCGTAGCGTTTCCTCCAGGCGGGCCGCCGGCGGACCAATCTGGCGGATGAACACGTCCAGCCGCGCGTTGAGCACCACGTCCACGCCCGCCGCGCGGGTGGCGGCCTTGAAGGCGGCCAGCCACGCCGCGTGCCGCTCGGCATCGCGGAGCCCGCTGCCCCGGTGGTCCGTGTCCTCCACGTTGCAGCCGACGGCGCCAGCCGCGAGCAAGCGCTCGGCTACCTCCTCCGGCCCCAGGCCATAGCCAGCCTCAATGTCTGCCGTGACGGGCACGTCGACCGCGCGGGCCATCCGCCAGATCGCGGCGAACATCTCGTCCGGCGGCGTCTGCTCGTGGTCGGCCCAGCCGAGGGCGAGGGCCACGCCGCCGCTGGTGGTCGCCACCACCGGGAAGCCAGCCGCGACAACCGCTCGCGCGCTGCCGGCGTCCCAGGCGTTCGGCAGCACCAGCGGCCACCGAGCAGCGTGCAGGGCGCGCAGCTGCGCGGCCCGGGCCGCCAGCGCCGGCATCATCGGTTGCCGCCGGACACGCGATCAGCTTCCCCTGACGCTGTCGACGCTGTCATAGAGCAAAGGTATTACAACGCCAGGGCGGTCTGGGTGGCGCTGCTAGGACGCGCGCGGTGGCAGCGTGCATGCAGCGGTGATCGTGCGCGAGACCAGCCCGATCGCCACCAGCATGAAACCGATACTGACAATGGTGAGCGGTGTAGCCCACTCGTGCACGGTGACGTTCACCTGGAGCAGCGTCATGCCCGAGAAGCCGACGAAGCTGAGCAACGCCGGCAGGATCAGTGGCGCACAACACGACATGCTGAGCACGCCGAAGACGGTGCCAAGTACACCGCCTGTCCCCCCGGCTACGCTCCGCGCCTTGGCCACCGCTGCCACTTCCAGCGGGAGCAGCAAGCCAAACAGCACGGCGAGCGCGACCATCGTCACGGTCTCCTGGGCGCTGGCGTCGAACTCCCAACCCGATGCTGGATAGTACGTCACGACTCCACCGCTCCAGGCCAGCAGACCGAGCATGCCGAGCGCGCCCACACCGGCCACAGCACCCGCGAAGCGTGGGGAAAAGGCGATGCCGAACGCTAGCTTGATCGTGCTGATGAGGCCCAGGCGTGACTCAGAGGCCGAAGGGCGCTCCTGGTCCTGTCCTTTGGCGGCGGTGTCTACTGCCTGCATACTGCTTCAGGCTGGCCGCCGCTCGCGCTGCAGATCAGCCTGGTGATGTCGGCCGCTTCGGCATTGATAGCGTTGGTAGCATCGTTCTTCTCACCGGACATCAACTGATTGTACACGTCGTCAAAGGACTTATCGTCGATCAATTTGGGTGAATAGCCGGCGCCGATCAACGTGTACTCACCATTGATGTATAGGAACGGCCACTTCCCTTGCGGATTGAACTGGTTCATCATTTGCTGTTCATCAGCATCGAGCGTGTCAAGTGGCTTTTTGTCGTGATCCTGACCTTCTTTGTCAGAGAGTTTGATGAACGAGCTAGTATACGTGGCGTTGTGCAGGTCCCAGGTGGGGACCAGATCGAAGCCCGCTACTCCCTGAGTGTGGTGCTCCTTGCCCCAACCAGACAGCGTTCCGAACTTGGTGAGAGCGCTGACCAGCGCCCAGCGTTCAGCTCCGCAGAATGGTCAAAACTGCATCCCGAAGAAGAACACCCGCACTTTGGCGCCTGGCGGGGGTGCGTCGCCGACGGACTGGAACTTTCCGGGGAGGTCGGCCACCGGCGTGATCTTCGCCGGCGGCGCCCAGCCGGCCGGCGCTGTCGGTGCCGAACCGATCGGTACTCCGGCCGTGACGCCGCCAGGTTTCACGGGCGCCCCTGTCGAGACATCAGGCGCGGTTGGACTGGTCGCCCCATTGCTCGAGCAGGCAGCGGCAAGTAGCGACCCCGCCACCAGCAGCGCCTGGACAACGCCGGGTCGAATCATGGCGCATCCCCCTTCTCGCCCGCGTGCGTCATGTGTGAGCTCCTTCACTTTCTTGTTCAGCCCACCGGGTGGCGCAGCGTGGCTGGCGTGTGCGGCTGCGTGTGCCGGACATTGTACGCGGTACACCGCGGCCGTCGACACCACGTCACCTCGTCCAACCTGGTCTGAGGGCATCTTGACAAGGGCGTCGGCACGTGTGTAGCGTGGCGACAGGCCGCCCGGAGCACACGCGCCGGGCGGTCGCGGGCAGTAGGCTCGGAGGCCGCCCGCCAGAACTGTCTGGCCGCTCGGCTTCAGAGTCATCGCACACGGCACGAGGGGGGCTTCGGTCAGTGACGCTATGGCCTGGCCCGCGCGGGTTCCGCTGCCGTGCGGCTCCTCCTGGTTAGCGACTGGTTAGCGAAGAGAGGAGGCGCTTAGCGAGTCTACGAAGGCGACCCGCGATCCTACTCGTCCTGAGCACGCACGCAGAGAGAGCACTACGATGCCAAAGACTGTCTTCAGTGTTGACCAAGCGAAGTCGATGCGCGAGCAAGCCGTGCCGGGGCACAACCGGTGGCACCCCGACGTCCCGTCGGCGGTGAAGGTCAGGCCCGGGGAGGACTTCCGCGTCGAGTGTCGGGAGTGGACCGACTCGCAGATTCAGAACAACGACAGCGCCAACGACGTACGGGACGTCAACCTCCTGGTGGCCCACATGCTCAGCGGGCCGATCGAGGTCGAAGGCGCCGAGCCGGGGGACCTGCTGGTGGTCGACATCCTGGATCTCGGACCCTGTCTGCCGCCCCAGGACACCGGGCCGGCTCCCGGACAGGGCTGGGGATACACCGGGATCTTCGCCAAAGTCAACGGCGGCTGCTTTCTGACGGACTACTACCCGGACGCCTACAAGGCGGTGTGGGACTTCCACGGCATCGAGGCGACGTCGCGCCACATTCCCGGCGTTCGCTACGCGGGCATCACCCACCCGGGCCTGTTCGGGACCGCGCCGTCGGCGGAGCTTCTCGCCACCTGGAACCAGCGGGAGCAGGAGCTCATCAGCCGCGCCCCGGACCGGGTCCCGCCGCTGGCGTTGCCGCCGAACGCCGACAGCGTGCTGGCCGGCACGGCGACCGGCGAGGTGGCGGCGAGGATCGGGCGTGAAGGCGCGCGCACGGTGCCCTGCCGCGAGAACGGTGGCAACCACGACATCAAGAACTTCACCCGGGGCGCGCGCGTGTATTACCCGGTCTGGGTGCCAGGCGCCAAGTTCTCGGGCGGTGACCTGCACTTCTCCCAGGGCGACGGCGAGATCACGTTCTGCGGGGCCATCGAGATGGGCGGCTACATCGACTTCGGTGTGGACCTCATAAGAGGCGGCATGGAGAAGTACGGGCAGATGTCCAACCCCATCTTCTTCCCTGGCCCGGTCGAGCCGAAGTACGCCACCTACCTGTCCTTTATCGGGTTCTCGGTCGAGAACGAGCGCCAGGAGTACATGGACGCGACGATCGCCTACCGGCGCGCCGTTCTGAACTGCATCGAGTACCTGAAGAAGTTCGGGTACTCGGGCGAGCAGGCCTACCTACTGCTGGGGTCGGCGCCGATCGAGGGTCGCATCAGCGGCATCGTGGACATCCCCAACGCCTGCTGCTCGCTGTACCTGCCGACCGAGATCTTCGACTTCGACATCAGGCCGACGGCGGCCGGCCCGACCATGGCCAGCCGCGGGTCCGCGGCCAAGGCTTCCTAGACCGGAGCGACCGCTGGGCGTGGCCAGGAGCGGTCTCGCCCAGCAGGCGCTCCAACCGTCAGCGGCGAGCTGCTGCGACGGCAGCGGAGGTGGCGTGTGCCCCTGTACGAATTTGCCTGTGCGGTGTGTGGCGCGTTCGAGGCCCGGCGGCCCTTGAGCCAGGCGGGCGACCCCGCGGTGTGCCCACTCTGCGGCGGCCCGGGCCGGCGGGTCTACACAGCGCCCGCCCTGGTGCGCACGCCCGCGCCCGTGCGTGCCATGCGAGCGCGCGAGGACAAGAGCGCCCACGAGCCCGAGGTCGTCCAGGCAACGCCGGGCGGGCTGCCGGGCCGCCGTCTACGATCGCGATCGCGGCCGCCGGCCACCCCGAGCTGGGCGACGCCGCGACCCGCCAGGAGGCCGCCTATCTAGTCTAGCCAGTCTAGCCAGTCGACTCCCGATTCGTCCCCGGCCACGCTCGCGCACGCGACCGGTGTCTGGCGCCCGGGCCATGCTCGGGAAGGAGCTCGCATGAACGCTGTCACAAGCGACCTGCCGGGCGGATTCGCCGCCATCGATGGCACGATGCCCGCATGGCAGAGACGGGTCGAATCCATGCCAGTTGTCGACTTCATCGACTACAGCCTGCGGGGCGTCGGTCAGGTCGTGTTCATGAACAACCCGGTCACTGGCCTGCTGATCCTGGTCGGGATGTACCTCGGATCGAGCTGGCTTGGAGTGGCTGGGACGCTCGGCCTGGTCGTCGCCACGCTCACGGCGCTGATCCTGGGCCTCGACCGCGGCGCGACACGGGCCGGCCTGTACGGCTTCAACGGGGTCCTGGTCGGCGCTGGCCTGGCGACGTTCCTGGCCGGGGAGTTCAGCCCGTCCACGATCCTGGCCATCGTTGCGCTGAGCGCTTTCAGCACGGTCCTGCACGCGGCGCTGGCACGCGTCAGGCTCCTCACCTGGTCGGTCCCGCCATTCACACTCGCCTTCCATATCACGACGCTGATGTTCCTCATCGCGGCCATCAACGTGGGCAACGTCAAACTGTCCCCTCTCATCGCCCCGGGCGCCCCAGCGATCAGGGACCTGCCGGGTCAGGTGGGCCTGCGGGCGGCAGCCGACGCGCCTGCCGCGCTGGACGCGGCCAACCTGGCGAACGCCCTCCTGCGTGGCATCAGCCAGCTCTTCTGTGCGGACAGCGTGGTGTCCGGCGTCGTCATCATCCTCGGCATCCTGGTGGCGTCGCGGATTGCCGCCGTCTTTGCTGTTCTGGGGTCGCTCGTCGGCATGCTCACTGGCCTGGCCATGGGTGCCAGCGGTGGGGCCATCTACCACGGCCTGTGGGGCTTCAACTCCTTCGACGCATGCCTGGCAATCGGCGGGGTCTTCTACGTGCTCACATGGCGATCCGGCGTCTTCGCCGTTGCCTGCGCCATCATCACGGCGGTCCTTTTCGGGGCGATCGGCTCCCTTTTTTGCCCCCTGGGGTCTGCCGGCCCTGACCTGGCCGTTCTGCTTCGGTACGCTGGCGTTCGTGCTCGTCAAGGACGGCTCCGCTCGTCTTACCCCGGTGGCCGTCGCGGACATCACGACACCGGAAGGGCATCTGGGCTTGCTCTCGAGCGAGCGCGGCCGGCACGGGCCAGGGCGGGACGCGACTGGCGAGATGCAGAGCGCCTGAGTCCGAGTCTGAGCGAACAGCGGCCGACGCCTGTCGGCAATCAGCTCAGCTCCGCTGTCGCGTTCCGCCGCACCAGGTCCCAGTCGATCTCGTAGCCCAGGCCCGGTCCTGTTGGCGCGTGCACGAAGCCCGCCCCGTCCACCTCGATGTCGCTCACCAGGCCGTGCTTCTGCGCCGCGTCCGGCTGCAGCACCTCGAAGTATTCGCAGTTCGGCACCGCCATCGTGACGTGCAGGTTGGCGACGTTGTTCAGCGAGTTCCCCCCATGGTGGATCTCGCACTTCATCCGGAAGGCTTCCGCCAGGTGCGCGATCTTCATCATCGGTGTGATGCCGGCCTTGAGCGCCACGTCGCCGCGCAGCATATCGGTAGCTTGCTGGAGGATCCACGGCGTGTACCCGTACAGACCGCCGGGCGAGTACTCGGTGGCCAGGATCGGGATGGTCAGCTTCTGCTTCAGCTTCACGTAGCCGTAGATGTCGTCCTCGGCGAGCGGGTCCTCGTACCAGTAGAAGCCCAGCTCCTGGGCAGCCAGGCCGACGCGGAGCGCCTCCTCGTAGCCGTAGGCCCACATCGAGTCGAGCATCAGGACCATATCGTCGCCGACGGCCTTCCTCACAGCCGCGCAGATCGCCACGTCCTTCTTCGGGTCGCGTTGAGGATGGATCTTGTACGCCTGCCAGCCGCGGGACTGGAAGTCGAGCGCCTCCTCCACGTACTGGTCGACGCGGCTCATGGAGGCCGAGGAGGCGTACGCGGGGGCGCGCTCGCGGCAGGTGCCCAGGAGACGGTGGATGGGGAGGTTGGCCGCCTTGCCGGCGATGTCCCACAGGGCGACGTCCACCGCGCAGATCGAGCGCGGATCAGCGTACCGGTTGAGAGCCCAGAGATCGCCCCAGATCGCGCCGATGTCCAGGGGGTTGCGGCCGACGAGCAGCGGCTTGAGCCGCCGCAGCACCTGGGGGGCGAACTCGTCGGCGCCTGAGCTGCCCGAGCCGAGGAATGCGTGCCCTTCGATCCCCTGGTCCGTCCTGACAGTCACCACGCCAACCTGCTTGGTGCCGCCAACGTCGACGACGTAGGTGGTCTTCGGAGTATCCCAGCGGTGGAGAGTGATCGTCAGGTCGGTAATTTTCACGCTCGTCCCCCTATCGGCTATCAGCTATCAGCTATCAGCTATCAGCTATCAGCTATCAGCTATCAGCTATCAGCTATCAGCTATCAGCTATCAGCTATCAGCTATCAGCTATCAGCTAAAGAAGCGTACCGCCGTGTCGGACCCAGGCGCAGCGGGCCGCTCACTCTGACACGTGCTGACGGCTGACAGCTGATAGCTGACGGCTCGTCCTGCATACTGGATACTGGCTGTGATGTGCCAAGGAGCCGCCCAGCTCGTCGTGATCGTCGGAGCGCTCGCGGCGTGGCTGAGCGCTGACCTGCTGCAGGCCCGCGTCGCGCAGCCGGCGCTGTGGGGAGCCCTGGACCTCGTCGCCCACGCCGCCGTGGCGGCATTGTGCGTCGCCTGGCTCGTGCCGTCGTGGGGTTGGGCGCCCGTCGTCGTCGCCGCGTGTGCCGCCACAGCACTAGACGTCGACCACATCGCCACCGCGCGGTTCGAGGGCGCGCGCATCACGAGCCTCGGCACACGGTCGGCGCTCCACTCGCTTGTCGGGATACTGGTGCTGACGGGCCTGGCCGGCTGGCTCGGCAACCCGCGCGTCGCCCTGGCAACCGGCGCCGGTCTGCTGACACACCTCTGTCGCGATGCCACCCAAGTTCCGGGCATCCCGCTGTGGGTCCCGTTCAACGCGGCCGACGACGTCATGCTCCCGTCCTGGACGCTCCCGGCTCTCGTGACGCTCCTGTCAGCTGGTGCGCTGCTCGTCGCGCGCGGCGGGCTGCCGGCTCGGTGGGGCATGCGGCCGCGGCGGCACGCCCCACCAGCTCAGTGACGGCACGCCTCGCGCGCGCGCTGGTCGCCGCGCTCGTCGTGGCGACCAGCGCCGGGGTGGCGCTGCCGCTCGGTGCGCACGGCGTCGCGCTCGACACGGGGCCGCTGCCCCTGTTCGGGACGCTGGCGACCGACGAGAGCCTGGCGGACCGCGAGTACGCGGCTGGGCTACGGCTGGCTCACGTCGACCTCGCCTGGGATCAATACGAGCCGAGCGACGGCGCCTTCGACGCGGCGTACGCGGACAGCGTGCGAGACAAGGTCACGGCGCTTCAGGCGGCCGGGCTGCGCGTCGTGGTGGGGCTGAACGTCCAGCGGCCGCCGGCCTGGGTCTTCGCCTACCCCAACAGCCGGTACGTGGACCAGTACGGCACCGCGGCCGACGCCCCCAACCTGACGTTCAGCCGGACGCTGCGCGCGGTCGCCGAGCGTTACATCGAGCGCGTGGCGCAGGATCTCGACCCGACGAGCTTCTGGGCAGTGCGCATCGGCTCGGGCGGTGACGTGGAGACGCTCTACCCGACAGAGAGCGACAGCCGGGGGCACGGCAACGCGTACTGGGCCTACGACGCCAGCGCCCAGGGTGGTCCTGATCGGCCGGCCTCGATCCCGCCGTCGCCGTACCCCGGTTGGAAGCCTGGCGACAGGACATACCAGGACCGCCCGTTCTCCTCCGCCCGGGTGCAGGAGTGGTTCGACTGGTACCTCGGGGCCATGGTGGACGGGGTCAACTGGCAGATCACGACCTACAAGGCGCTGGGCTACACAGGCCAGATCCAGGTGCTGATGCCCGGTGTTGGGACACGACCGGGGGGGTATCTGGCCGCCATCGAGAGTCACCTGGATGGGAGCGGCGATGAGAACGGAACGATGGGCCGGGGGGCGGTCTGGCACAAAGTGATCGACGGGCTGGCGGATCGCGAGGACGTGGTGGTCTACGTGTCGTCGGTCGCCGACGGGTCGGGCCATGACGATGGGTGCCAGCCGGACGACAGCGACACGAGACTGGACGACCCGATCGTCGACGGCTGGTCGGCGACGCGCTGGCTCAGCTACAACGCTGACCGCCACGGCATGGTGAAGGCGGGCGAGAACCCGGGCCAGCGGGACCAGCCGCGGCTGTACGGCGTGGGGATGCTGGAGGCCAGCGTGCGGCAGATGCAGGGGTGTGGCTTCGAGAGCCTGATGTGGGCGCACGACTTCAACCTGCACGGGGCTAACGCGGCGGTGACGCTCGCGGACTACGCGCGCGCCATCGCCGACGAGGCCAGCGGCGCGCTGAACGACGGCTAACCCAACCTCCCCAGCCAACCCGGAGACACGGAGCTAACTGCCAACAACGGCCGAGGCGTCGGCCCGCGTTTGCCGGCGCGGGCGGCGAGCGGTCCCGCGCCCGAGCATGTCGTCGTACAGCTGCTGCACTAGCGCCGCCTGCCGCCCGACGGTGAACCGCTCCTCGACGATGCGGCGTCCAGCGTCGCCGAGCTGGCCCCCCAAAGCGGGGTCCTGAATGAGGCGGTCGATTGCCTCGGCAATACCCGCGCTGTCGCCGACCGGCGCCAGAAACCCGTTCACTCCATCCAGCACGATCTCGGCAATGCCGCCGGTCGGGAACGTGACCGCGGGACGTCCACACGCCATCGCCTCGATCAGAACGAGACCGAATGCCTCAGGTTCGATTGGAGTATGAACAAGAACATCCAGGGCCGCCATTACGACAGGTATATCGTCGCGGAATGCGACAAATGTTACTCTGTCGTCGAGTCCAAGGTGCTTGACTTGATCATGAAGTTCTTGTTCGACATGAGTCAATTTTCTGGTTGTAACTCCTCCTGCTATGACAAGTCGAGCACGAGAATTCCTCGAGGCGACCAATGCGAACGAATCTATTAAAAGTCTGTGTCCTTTCCATCTCTCTATGCGCCCGACAGAACCAACCAGGAAGCAGTCAAGAGGTAGTCCAAGCTCGTTGATAATGCGACTTCGTGCCTCAGGCTGCGGCCGGAACACATGCGTATCTATGCCATTGTGGATGACTCGATACGGATAGTTCACCGCCCCACCCATTCGATAATAGTTGGCTAGCGCCTGCGAGACAAAGACCATGGCGCTTCTCTTGTAACGCATGAGCAGAGTTAGAAGTCGATTGGTAAGGACAGCCGTATTGAAATCATGGGCATGAACGACGCACGGGATACCCAGCCAGCTGGCAACCGGGACGGCGTGTACACCGGCCACAGCCGAGTTGGCATGGATGAGGTCAATCTGCTCCCGGCGTGACACCCGCAGAATTTCCCGCTGGGCGCGCATGAGGCTGGTCAGCATACGGAGTACGGAACGGGGCCGGAATGGGCTGGGCAACGTGTTGTTGGCCTCGTCGAACGGGATTCCGACTGAAGCGACGCCAGCTTCGTCGAGGCGCTGACGGACCGGATTGGTTGACGGCAGGGCCACGATCGGCTCGTATCGGGCGCGATCCAGGTGGTTGACGATCGCGAGCAGCACCTGCTGCCCACCGCCAACCCTGGGATAGGCGTCCACGTAGAGCACCTTGGTCGGTCGATCACCGCCCGGCGCCGGACGCTGCCCCAGGTACCTGTGCGCTACGGCTGGGGCGTCAAGCGGCCGTCCGTACTGGAACGAGTCATCGCCGATGGAGGCCATGGACCTAAGTATGTTCATTGCTCCGCTCTCTGGTTGGTTGGTTGGTCACGGGCGGCCGCAGCTCTCATGCCCAACCCGGGTTCTCTCACGGCTCTGATGTACCAACGGGGCAGACGAGTCATCTGACGCCCGCGTGCGAAAGTCGGTCGTGCGCGTCTACCAGCACCCCACTTGGTCCGTGCCATGCGAACCAACGCGCCACCCGTTGGCCCAACCCGAAGTGGTCGCGGTACGACGGCGGAGCAAGAGTGGCCAGGAGTGTGAGCTGCTGCCGTGAGGCCACTTCAGTCGCGCTCGCCGGTGCGGAGTTGGGAAGGGGGCGACCGGGCCGGCATACCGAGCGCTGAACCGCCGCGCGCCGTAAACCGCACCCGCTTTCACTTTCACGCGTATAGTGATAGTGAAAGCTAGATCCGAGTCGGGGCCGTCGCGCACGCGCCTGGTCTGCCCGTTTCCCGTCCTCACGACCTCGGGATCTGCCTGCCCAGAAAGGCTGCCCGTGTTCCGTTTCCATCTGTCACCGTCCACGTCCGCCGCCGCGCCGCCGCGCTTCCACCTGCCCCGCCCTCCGATTGCCGCCCTCGCGGCCCTGCCGCTCATCCTCCTGTCCCTCGGCAGCGTCGCGGCAAAGGCGCCCACGACGCTGCCGAGCCCGCCCATCCGCATCGACGCCGGCAGCTCCGCCAGCTTCACCGATCCGAGCGGCAACGTGTGGAGCCCCGACACCGGCTTCGTTGGCGGCAGGACCCACGACTACGGCCCGATAGCGATCGCCCACACCGCCACCCAGCCCCTCTTCCAGACCGAGCGCTGGGGCATGAGCGCGTACACCCTGCCTGTCGCTAACGGCACGTACACCGTGCGACTCTCCTTCTCTGAGAACTACAGTCGCATCACCGCGCCAGGGCAGCGGGTGTTCGGCGTCGACGTCGCCGGCACATCCCTCGGCACGCTGGACGTTTTCGCCGAGGCAGGCGGCCGAAACCGCGCTATCGTCAAGTCGGCCATCGTCACCGTCACCGGCGGCCAGCTCGCGGTGACGTTCACCCCACACGTCCAGAACCCCATGATCAACGCCATCGAGGTCGTGCCGGCCAGCTCCGCTCCGACAGCCACGCCAACCCCGACCCCGCCACCGCCACCGGCTGCCGCCAGCCACGTGTACGGCCTGGTTGGCCAGGGCGGTCTGGGCGAGCCGATCGACCCAGCCCTGCTTCAGCAGCAGTATGCGGCCGGGGTTCGCGGGCGCCTGCTGGAGCTGGGCTGGGACGGCCTGCAACCCGGTGGGACGAACGACTGGAACAGCGCCTGGGGGGCGGCCTTCCAGCGGCGCATCGACGCCTTCGTCGCCACCGGCCCGGACACGGTTCTGTACCTGGACCTGGGCCTGGGGTACGCCCCTAGCTGGGCAGCGGCCACCAACCGCCTCACCGACCAGTACGGGGCGACGTGGGACCCGAGCAACGGCGGCGGGCTCAACGTGTACTTCAGCCCAACGGTCCGGCAGTATGTGGCCAACTACGTCCACAAGATCTTCACCAACCTCGACTTCCACGGGCGCCTGGCCATCGTCCGCGTCGGCATCTACGGTGGTGAGCTTCTCTTCCCCTACAAGAGCAACGGGTCGTCCCAGCCCGATTCGTTCTGGGCCTACGACGCGACCGCCCAGGCGACCTCTCCCGTGCCGGGCTGGCGGCCTGGCCAGGCCACCCCACACAACGAGGCGCAGCGCTTCTACTACTGGTACGTAGACACCCTGACAGACACCTTCAACTTCGTGCTCAAGGAGATTCGCAAGTCGTACGCGGGCAACGTCGCCCCGGTGACGCCGGGCTCGGGCATGTGGGACACGAACGTCGCCACGCTGGTCGCCCGCAACCTGTACGTGCCCGGCTGGTCGTACACGGGTACTGGCAACTTCTGGCAAAGGATCTACGCCAGGCTGCCGCCGGCGAGCGCCAACGTCGTGAACTGGCAGTCGAGTGTGGGCGACATCTCGGGCACCAACGACAGCAGCATGAACCCCATGGATTGGAGCTCGGCCCACCAGCACGCCTATCTGGCTCATCAGAATGGCCGACAGATCTACGGCGAGAACCCCGGTCGCAATGCCTACGACACGTCGACTGGCGCCGACCCCCGGACGACTATGCAGTGGGACTTCCAGGCCATGCAGAGCTACGGCTTCGCGGGCCTGATGTGGGTCCGCCAGTCGGATATGACGAATCCGGCCTACGCCTCGCTCCAGCAGTACGGCGCCACCATCGCTCGCTACAAGTGACAAGGGACAAGGCACAGCGTCATCCAGCGTCGCTGGCCGCCTTCACCTGGCGAGCCCGCTCCAGATCGACGGCGTACACCTCGGTGCTCCACTGCCACCCGCGGAACACGTACAGAGGTGCGCCGTTGGCACGCACGAAATCGTAGTACCCTGGATTCGCTCCGCCGTAACCCTGCAGAAGCGACTGGTCATTCAAGATCGCGTAGGGCGTATGCTGGCTGAGAACGTCGTCGGGTTTGACGGAGCGCCCCGCGTAGCTCAGATACCCGTAGGCATAGACGACGTTCTTCGGAAGCAAATACATGTCCAGCGCGTCCCGGCCGAGCACGCCAGCTCCTGGTGGCACCGTCTCCGCGAGATAGCTATCGACTTGCACATAGCTGTCGTCCCGCCCCAGACCGTACCGCAGAGCCCAGGCCCCCAGGTTGTAGCCAGAGAGAAGCGCTAGGACGACCAGCAGCGCAAAATGAGCGTTGCGCCTGAAGCCGCCGGGCGCGCGCCGCGGTTGCCCGGTACCCGGATCGGTCGCCAGTGCGCGCCCGACGAGGTGCCCGCCCGCGAGGGCCGCGTACGCCACCGCCATAGCCACCATCGGCATCGCCATATAGAAGAACTGCTCGTTGAGGACGCCCCCTACTTTCCAGACGACGACGAAGAACCCGTAGCATCCGACGATGAAAGAGCTGATGAACTCTGCTGGACCGTCGCGCAGCCCCTTCCGGACGCAAAAATAGAGGAAAAGCCCCGTGACCAGCGCTGCCAGTCCCAGCAAGACGAACCATGGCCAGTAGTCGCCGACAAGAGTGCCCAACGTCGCGACGACAGACGCGCCGGGTCTCAAGATGCCGGTGTCCTGGATTTTCCCTAGAAGTCGTTCAAAGAGCCAGGCGCGAGCGCTGGTCCAGTTCTCGAACTGCCCGTTGAGCGCCGCCCACAGGGGAAACAGGGAGTACACCAGCCCGGCGGTCACCAGAACGATGAGGAGATCGCCCACCTTCCCCCGGCGGAAGAGCACCGCGTGCAGAACAAGAGCCGGGGCGTACATCACGGCTAGCTCCTTGCCGAGCAGGGCCAGCCCGAAGATGAGACCCGCCAGCAGCATCTGCGCGCGGCGCTGCTGTGCGTCCCCTGTGGAGAGCGCGCGGTAGTAGAGTAGGGCACCTGCCAGGCCGAGAAGGGCAGCCAAAGGCTCGAGCAGGTTCAGATGCCGTAGCCACAGCGTGTACGGGTCGAGCATGAAGAGCACAGCTGCCAGGATGCCTACTCCGTTGTCGCGCAGCCGCGCGCCCACCAGGAACAGGAGTGCGGCGGTGAGCGCCCCGAACGTCGCGACGAGATAGCGGCTGGCGATGATCGCGTCGGCGAGGTTGTCGCCAGCGAGCGGGGTGTCGGGCGGCAGAAGCGCCTCGCCGACCGTGTATGGTGCGGCGATGAGCCGGTCGAACAAGGGGCTCCGCCCGATGTCGCGCAGCCGCAGGTAGAGTCCCTCGGCGGCGAACTGGAGGGGCGGGTGAACCAGGAAGGGGCCGCCGTTCCACTGCGTCATCCCGGTCCGCTGGAGAGCAACGCTTTCGATGACGTAGGTAGCCTCGTCCGATCGCAGGTCCATTGCTTCGCCCATGCGAAACCAGGTCAGAATCCCGGCGGCGACGAAGAGCGCCGTGGCGACCAGAAAGGTAGTCACGGTCTCTCTCTCGCGGGGTCCGGCCCGAGACAGAGCGCCGCCATACTCGTTCTCGTGCTCGTTCGCCACGCGCGCGGCTCCGGACTCCGGCCGTTCGCTAACGAGAGGTCGCGCCATACCCTGCACCTCGCCCAAGGGCGTTGAGCGTCCGAGCGGCCCCGAGGACCACCTGGATGGGGCGCTTCAGACGGTTGGCCCGCGCTAGCAGCGGCGCCCGGGCGATGTGGTCGGCATCGAGGAGCCCGACAAAGAAGCAGCTGGCGACGTACAGCGTGCTGGCGAGGCTCACCCAGAGAGCGGCAAGCGGGCGGTCAGCGTCCACGTACCGGAGTGGCGCCATGAGCAGCGCCAGCCAGATCAAGGTAGAGACGTGCCCGGCCAGTTTCGGGATGCTCAGGCCGATCCGTCGCGCTTGCCACAGGAGCAGCAGCAAGGCAAGCGCGCTGGCCACGAGCGACGCCGCGGCGCCGCCAAGCGGGCCGACCGTCGGCACCAGGAGGACCACGCCGAGGATCTGGACCAGCACCGCGCTCGTCATGGCGGTCGCCGCCCAGCGGGGTCGATTCGAGGCCTGGAGAATGGCGGTGATCGCGGCGGCGAGGATGAGGCAGGCCATGCTGCCGGCCAGCACCACGAGCAGCGGTGCGGCGGGGGCGTAGCGCGCCGGGAAGAAGAAGCCCAGGACCGTTGGGGCGCCGACCATCAGGATGGCGCTCAACGGGAGCACGCCAAGCACGAGCCAGGTCATCAGCTCGTCCGCGGCGGCGGCAGTCCGCCCACCGGAGCCGGCTAACGCGACCTCCCGCGCGATCCGCGGGTAGAACACCTCCACGAGCGCGGTCGAGACGAACAGCGGCGCGCGCGCCAGCACGGCGGCCGCCTGGTATGTGCCCACGACAGTGTCAGAGTCGGCCGCCCCCGCAGTGAGCAGCTTGACCCCCAGCAGATCGACGTTGGTGAGCAGGACGGTGCCGAAGACACCGAACGTCATCGGCAGCGCTGCCCAGGCCGTGGCAATGCCACTCCATCCTTTCGTCGACCAGATGGACGCATCCCGCAGGAACCACAGGTACAGGCCGCAGACCAATATCGCCGCCGCGGCATACCCGGCGAGCGCTCCGAACGCGCCGAACCCCAGCATGACCAGCGCGACACTGACGACGACGTTGAGCATCACCTCGGCGAGCCGAGCAAGCGAGATCTGCCCGAATCTGAAAAGGCCCTGGAGGCCCGCGTTAGGCACGGCGGCGACGCCGAGACTCAGGACCACGACGCCGACCAGGGCCAGCAGCGGGCCGTAGGCGGCTTCGAGCCGCAGCCAGCCGAGCCTGTACGCCAGCAGCAGGCAGGCTACGAGCAGCGCCGTCAGCGCCGCGGTGCTGACGAAGGCCGTCTTGTACGTACGCCAGGCTGTGGAGCCGCCGTCCGCGGCCCCCTCGGTCACCACGCTCCGCGCTACGGCGCGCGCAACGACGTAGGGAAAGCCGGCCTGTAGGAACGATACGCAGATGAAGATAAAGGTCTGGGCCACCCCAACCTGGCCATACGCCTCGACGGAGAGACTCCAGCCAAGCATCAGGTTCAGCCCGTAATTCAGGATGGCGATCGTCAATGCGCTTCCCACCATGAGGACCGCGTTGCGGGAAGTGTTTGTCGGCCGTGCCGTGGGCGTGGGCCCAACCTGGGCCGGCGACGGGACCGTCCTCATCCGGGAGACCGGCTCACTTACGGGCACGGGCACGGGCACGGGCACGGGCACGGACGGGTCTGGCATGCGTCGGTCGTTGGGCCCCTCTCTGACTCATGCAATGCACAGGTATCTCGCGTCCCGCTCGCCTAGACGCCAAGGGCCGCGTACACCTCGAGCGTTGAGCGGGCCACCCCATCCCAGCTGAAGGCGGGCACGCGCTGCAACCCGCGGTGGGCCAGATCGGCGCGCAGCGCGGGGTTCTGGAGCACGCGGCGTACGACGGCGGCCAGCCCGGCTGGATCGCGGGGGTCGAACCCGACGGCGGCGTCACCAGCCACCTCGGGGACGGAGGAGGCCGTAGACGCGGCCACCGGGGTGCCGCAGGCCATCGCCTCGAGCACTGGTAGACCGAAGCCTTCGACAAGCGAGGGGAAGATGAACAGATCGGCCAGACTGTACAGCGCCGCGAGGTCTTCTTCACGGACCGACCCGGCTCGTACGACGCGCTCGTCCAGCTTGTGGGCCCGGACGCGCGCCTGCACCTCGTCGGCGAAGCGGGTATCAGCGTCGCCGGCCAGGACGAGCGCTGGCGCCAGCGACGGCTCCAGCTGCGCCAACGCGTCGACCAGCATGCCCAGATTCTTGTGGGGGCGGCCGGCGCCGAGGGCCAGGACGAACCGCTCGGGCAGTCGGTAGCGGGCCCGCACCGCTGCCAGGCGTGACGGATCGGTCTCGCGGTGGAAGGCGGCGTCCACCGCGTTCCCGATAACGCTGACCTTCCCCGTGCTGCCCGGGTAGTATGTCTCGATATCCCCTCGGCTCGTCTCGGACACGGTCAGCACGGCGGCGGCTCGGCGGACGCCCCAGCGCGTCAGCGCGCGGTAGCACTCGCGGAGCCAGCGCCGCGGCATGTAGTCCGGGAAGCGCTCGAAGATGAGGTCGTGGACTGTCATGACCAGCGGCAGCCGGGCGAGCAAAGGGAGGGCAATGTACGGCGAATGGAACAGCGACGCGCGCGCCCTTGCCAGCAGCCCCGGCCACGCGATCTGCTCGTGCGGCATAAAGAGGGGCAGGTTGACGGAGCGCAGCGCGACGTTGGGTCGCTGGCGCAGCAGCTCCCAGTCGAAACGGGCGTTCGCGGAGCGAGGGTTGTAAAACAGGAGGTAGCGCCGCGTAGGATCGAGCCGGGAGAGCGCTTCGGCGAGATTGAAGGCGTGCCGTCCGATCCCGTGATAACGGTCGTTCACGTACCTGGCGTCGAAAGCGATCGTCACCGTGCGCGCCAGCGCCACTAACACTGCCTCCGTTGCTGCTCCTGCCAGGCGAGCAGTCCAGGCGAGACGTGCCGGGCCAGTCGCTGCAAACCGTCGAGATCGCGCTGGTCGAACGGGTCCTGGCGTTCGGCCACAAAGGCGCCAAAGCGCCGACCGCCCACCTCCAACGGGGCTCCCAGCATCGGGAGCCGATCGGCCTCCAGATGGGACATGAGCGGGCGTGGTCCGCTATCCCGGGCGACCAGCACGCTCTCGCCCGTCTGGCAGGCATACGCGGCGACCAGCGCCGCGCCGCCAGCCGCCGGCGGTGTCCCCCGGAATCCGAAGGGCGCCGCCGAGCCGATGGCGTGGACGTCATCGTCCGCCGTCCGGAAGACAACGTCGGCCCGCTCGGCCGCAAGGTTCGCCAGTATGTGCGCCGCCAGGGCCTCGGGCAGAGGAGCGTCCAGGACCTCCGTGCCCGCGACGTGGGCGTTGACTTTCCGCGCCATGACGAGGTCCTGGAACAGGCGCTCGTAATCGGAGATCGTGCGGTCCCACGTGAAGAGGGACGCCCGCGCGCGGGCGCGTTGCCCGACGTCGCTCACCAGCGCTGGATTGTCGCGGAGGAAGCGCAGGGTGCTGGCCAGGGCGCGCTCACTCCTCACTGGGAAGGTGAAGCCGATGCGGCCCAGCACGTCGCGGACGCCCGGCAGGTCCGAGGCGACCGGAACACAGCCGGCGGCCATGCCCTCGAGCAGGACCAGGCCGAAAGCCTCGGCGTTGGTCACCGACGGCAGGACGATGACGTGCGCCCGCTGGTACAGGCGCCGGAGGTCGGCATCGGTGGCCGAGACGTGGAACTCGACGTCCACGCCAAGCGCGGCGCCCAGGGCGCGGTAGGCCTGCTCGCCCGCCCCCCGCCCGGCGACGATGAGCCGGCTGCCGCGCACCTTCGCCATGGCGCGCAGGAGGAGAGGAACGCCCTTGTACGGGCGGAACTGGCCGACGAAAAGCACCGTGAACCGCTGGTCTTTGCCCCGGGCGGTGGCGAAGCGGGCGACGTCGATGCCCAACGGAATGATCGCTGTATCGTCCGAGACGCCGAGATGCGCCGCGTAGCCCGGCGTGGTGCATACCTGCTGGTCGGCGACCGAGCTCAGCCGGCGGTGCAGGCGGTTGTAGATCCCGGTCAGGACACGCGCCGACCCTATCCCGATGTCGCAGTGGTGCGTGTACACCAGGGGTGGGCGCTTGCCACCAGCGCGGACGGACAGCAGGAACGCGTCGCTGAGGGTCGGTACGGCTCCGTGAAGGTGAACGACGTCGTAGTCGTTGAGGGACCGGCGCAGCCCGGGCAGATGGGACAGCAGGTTGTACAGGCGCACCTCGCGCAGCACGAAGCGCGACACTGCCGGGTGCGCGAGGACGTCGACCTGGTGGCCCCGCTCCGTCAGGCCGGCGCCCAGCGACTCGATCGTGCGGGCAATGCCGCTACGCGTCGGCGGCGCCTCCGACGCGACGACGAGAATACGGAGCGAGCGGCGGACTGGTCGGATCGCGACGGGCGCCGCGGGGGCCGGACGGACGAGCTGCTCGATCATACGTCCACCTCGGACAGAGGCCCGCGGCGACCGCCGGGCCAGACCCGCGGTGCTCGGGCCGCGCCGGCGCCGACCGCGCGCTCCTGGTCGGCCGGCTGTGGCTGGTGAGCGCTGGCTGGATGCTCGAGCCCGCCGCCACTGTCCGCCAACGGCGCCGCGCGCAGGCCCAGGCGCAGACGAAGGACCAGCAGCGTCGCTTCCACCACGATCCGCCAGGACATCTTCGATGCGCCGCGCTGCCGGTCCGGAAAGACGATGGGCACCTCGGCGAAGCGCAGTCCGGCGCACATGCAGGCGTAATTGACTTCCACCTGGAAGGCGTAGCCGTTCGATTCCAGCTGCTCTAGATCCAGGGCCTCCAGGGCGGCGCGGCGAAAGCACTTGAACCCGCTCGTGCAGTCCCGAATGGGGAGCCCGAGCACCGTCCGCGCGTACAGGCTCCCGCCCTTGCTCACGAGATGGCGGATCGGTGACCAGCTCTCGGCCCGGCCGCCGGGCACGTTGCGCGAGCCCACCACGACGTCCGCCGAGCGCGCCGCCTCCAGGAGACGCGGCAAATCCTCGGGCCGATGGGAGAAATCGGCGTCCATCTGAACGATCACGTCGTACCGGTGGCGCAGCGCGTAGCGGAAGCCGTCCGCGTAGGCGGTGCCTAGGCCCAGCTTGCGCGGTCGGCGGAGCACGCGCACCCGGCCCGTCCGCTCCGCCAGGACGTCAGCAGCGTCTGCCGTGCCGTCGGGCGAGTTGTCGTCGACAACGAGCACGTCTAGACCAGGGGCTACCGCCAGAATTGACGGGATAAGGCGGGCAACATTCTCGTGTTCGTTGTAGGTTGGGATAATGACGAGGGTAGGCATGCTTCTCCATGTCCTTAACCAAACGTGCACGCACGCCCACGCCCATTGATATCAGCACCAGACCGCCATCGGTCACTGCTGCATCACGACCATGGCTAGGTCAGCAGCAGCTCAATAGGCCAATTCAGTGGGCGGGTGTATTCACCCCAACCTTGCCGAGCGTAGCGAACACGGGGCCGAGCGTAGCGAACACGGGCGGCAGCCTGCATACACCCAGCGCCTGCGTTGGGTGCCTCCATCGTCCCCATGGGACATGCTCGTGCGCCAGTCTGTGTCTCGGACATGGCCGAATCGCGGCAAGACCCGCTGTGCGGGGCGGGGTATTCGGACTATAGCAATCGGTGCGACGGATCGTTCCCTTTCGCGGTTGAGAAAGTGTTTAGAGAGTGAACAGACGGTGAACGTTCGGCAGTACTATGCTCGGCCGCTGCCGTCATATTCGGTATAGCGAGGCGGAGACGCCGCGGCATTGGGCGCGGTGTACAAAAAGAGGGCGGCCACTTCTCTCTTTCACTCTCACTCGCACTCGCACTCGCACTCGCACTCTCACTCTCACTCTCACTCTTCCTCTCCCGCTCCCTCTGGGTCGTGTCCGGCGCCGGCTTCTCAGGTCGCGGCCATCTGGGCGCGGACGTGGTCCGCGAGGCGCAGCGCGAGCGCGACGATCGTCAGCGTGGGATGGGCGTAGCCACCGGTGGGGAAGGTGGCGCTGCCGGCCACGAAGACATTGGCCACTCCGTGGAGACGGCACGCCGCGTCCACAACGCCCTGGGCAGGATCCGGGTGCATGCGGGTTGTGCCCATGTGGTGGTAGCCGCCGCGCAGCGACTGGGGAGGGTAGCGGCCATTGTCCCCACGGGGAAGCGCCAGTGTGCCCGCGCCCGCCATGCGCAGCTCGTCGGCGAGGATCTCGTTCGCCCGGCGGATCGTCCGCAGCTCGATCGCGCTCAGCCGCCAGTCGAGACGGACGCGGGGCCGCCCGAGTGCGTCGCGTGTGGCGGCGAGCGTCACCCGACTGTCCGGATTGGGAATCTGCTCGACGTAGGTTGTCGTCACCAGCCGCTTCTTCGCGTCGAGCGCCTCGACGAGGCGCCAGAAAGCAGTAACCGCCACGTCGTCGAGGTGGGCGAGGACGGTTCGGAGTCGCTTGTCCCACTTGTAAGGCGTGGCGCCCCGCCCGATGGCCCGCACGAGCTGCTCCAGAGCCATCGTGCCTTCGGAATGGAACTCGGGGCGGGCCCGCCACCGAGGCGGGATCTGGACCGCGCAACGCACCAGCCCCTCCTGCGCCGCCAGGCCGTCGCCAATGGCCAGGAAGCCCTCGATCTTGGTGCGGCGGCCCAGGCGGCGCGCGTGGTGCACCGAATACAGCCGCGAGTACCTGGCTGGATCGGCCAGCCGCAGCTCGCCGAACTCGAGGCGCAGGTGGTCCATGAAGAAACGGCCCACAAGATCGTGGTCGTTCCCGAGGCCAGTCGGACGGCGGGTCCTGGACAGCAGCAGCAGCCGCGGGGTTTCGATCCCCCCGGCCGCGAGGATGAACACCCTGGCGGCAATGGTGAAACCCTTGCCCTGCAAGGTTGCGACGCGGAGGTGCGTCGCAAGACGCGCGTCGTCGGTGGTCTCCAGGCTCACGGCGCTGCCGTAGAACAGGGTCGTGATGTTCGGGGCGTGGCGGATGGCGCTCCGGTAGATGGTGCCGAATCGGGCCGGTCGACTGATCTGCACGATGTGCGTGTCGACGCGGCCCGGGCGCAAGGGCAGGCTGGGGCTCGTGGCATCCGCCCAATCCCGCGCGTCGTACGTGAACGGGCCGATCTGGCAGACGGCCTGCGCGCGCACGTAAAAGGGCTCGAGGTGCGATCGGGGGAACGGCCAGCCGCTGAAAGGAACCCAGTCGCGCACCTGGAAGTCGACGTCGTCCAGGGGGCGGCAGGAGCCGTGCCACTGGCTCGTCGAGCCACCGAAGCCGGTCGCGCGCGTCTCGTCCAACGGGAAGCCCGGATGGCCTGACAGCTCGCCCTGGTAGAGAGCCTGGGTGGCGTGATCGGCGCGGGGCCCGCCAGACTCCAACAAGCAGACCCGGAACGGCTGCCCGCCGAACTCGCGCGCCAGGGTGATGCCAGCGGCGCCGGCGCCGACGATGCACACGTCCGTCTCGATGCGGGCATGGTCTGGCAGGGTGCGAGCGTCTACTTCCATCCGTTGCAGCTACAGTAAGCATCCCTGGAGCGGGGTGCCAACCTGGTCGACTAGCGGACGTTCGGTGGGATCACGACGACGAGCGGAGCCGGGGGTCCAGGAGGTCGCGCAGGCCGTCGCCGAGAAGGTTGAAGCCCAGGACGGTCAGCGCGATGGCCGCGCCGGGCAGGACGGCGATCCACGGGTCGATCAGCATGAACTGGCGGGACGCGTTGAGCATCAGGCCCCACGACGGCGCCGGCGGCTGGGTTCCCACGCCGAGGAAGCTCAGGGCGGCTTCGGTGAGGATCGCCGTGGATAGGGCGACGGTCGCGTGGACCAGCAGGGGGGCGGAGATGTTCGGTAGGACGTGGCGCAGCATGATGCGCCAGCCTGGCAGACCGGTGGCGCGGGCGGCCTCGATGTACGGCAGCTTCACGACTGTCAGGGTCGGCCCGCGGGCGATGCGGGCGAACGTCGGTGCGTAGACGATGCCCACGGCGATCATGGCGTTCGTCAGGCTGGGGCCCAGGACGCTCGTGATGGCGATCGCCAGGACCACCGCGGGCAGGGAGAACAGCACGTCCATGAGGCGCATCAGGACGCCGTCGGCCAGGCCACCGTAGAAGCCGGCGACGATGCCGGACGACGCGCCGAGGGCCGCGGCGATGGCCACGGCGAACGCGCCGACGTACAGGGCGATCCGGGCCCCGTGCAACAGACGGCTGAGCTCGTCCCGGCCCAGCTCGTCGGTGCCGAGGAGGTAGCCCTGCCCTGGCCTGAGCAGCTGCTTGTCGACCTGCGCCGTGGGATCGTACGGGGCGAGCAGCGGCGCGCACAGGGCGACCGCCATGACGCCGAGCACCAGGGCGGCGCCGAGCACCAGGGCGGGGTGGCGCCCGGGCCGTCCCGACCGCCGCCGGCCCGGCGCGGCCGCCGGTGGCGGCGCGAGCGACCCGGGCGTCGCACTGACGGCGGCCACCGGGATCGCTCAGTACCGGATCCGGGGATCGAGCGCCGTGTACAGGACGTCGACGACCAGGTTGATCGCGGCGAACATCAGCGCAAACAGGATCACCGCCGCCTGGACGACCGGGTAGTCGCGCTGGTAGACGCCGTTCAGCAGGGTCCACCCCAGACCGGGCAGGCCGAAGACCTGCTCGGTGATGACGACGCCGCCGAGCAGCGTCCCGAGCTGGAGCCCGAGCACGGTGACGATGGGGATGAGCGCGTTGCGCAGGGTGTGGCGCAGCAGGACGGCCGGCCGCCCAAGCCCCTTGGCCCGCGCCACCTTGACGTACTCCTCGCCCTGGACCTCGAGCATGGACGAGCGCGTCATGCGCAGGATGACGGCGGCCAGGCCGAGGGCGAGCGACAGGACGGGCAGCAGCATCTGCTGCAGGTTCGTCCCGGGGTCGACCCACGGCATGACGAACAGGACGGGCGGCAGCCAGCCAAAGGCGAACGACGCCGTCAGCACCAGGACCACGGCCACCCAGAAGCTGGGCACCGACAGGCCGAGCAGGCCGAGGACCTGGGCCAGCGCGCCGAGCCGCTTGCTGGTGGAGGAGACGAACACCCCGAGCGGGATCCCGACCAGCGCGGCCAGCGCCAGGGACAGGAGCGCCAGCTCGACAGTCAGCGGCAGGCGGGACAGCAGCAGCGCGCCCACCGCCTGGCCGGTGCGGAAAGAGACGCCGAAGTTGCCCCGGAGCATGCTGGCGACCCACAGCAAGTACTGGACGGGCAGCGGCTGGTCGAGCCCGAACTGGCGCAGCACGGCCTGGCGCTGGTCGGCGCTCAGCTGGCCCTCGGATCCGGCCAGGGTGGTGGTGATATCGCCGGGCAGGAGCCTGACGAGCCCGAAGACCAGGATGGACACACCCAGCAGCACCAGCACGGTGGACCGGAGCCGCGTCAGCACGTAGCGCATACGAGCCGTCAGCCGTCAGCCGTCAGCTGTCAGCTGATAGCTGATAGCTGATAGCTGATAGCTGATAGCTCGTCACGCCGCCAGCCACGCCTTCTTCAGGAACAGTTGGCGGCCAGTGAAGGACTGCGAATAGCCCATGAGCTTGTTCGAGATCGCCTCGAAGTTCAGCTTCGCGTACCACCAGAAGTTCGGCGACGCCTCCAGCAGCCCCTTCTGGATCTGCTGGTACAGGCTCTTGCGCTCGGCTTTGTCAGTGATCGAGCGCGCCCTCTCGATCTGCTGGTCCAGCGTCGGGTCGTTGAAGCCGCCGGCGTTCAGGTTGCCTTTCGAGTCGAAGTAGCTCCAGATGTAGCCGTCGGGGTCCGGGCGGAACGTGTTGGCCGAGTTCATCAGCTGGTAGTCGCCCGCCTGGTACTGCTGGTTCTGGGTGCCCCACTCGAGCTGCAGCAGCTCCGTCTCGACGCCGATCTTCTTGAACGACTCCTGCATGATGGTCGCGGTGCTCACGAACTCCGGGTACTGGGGCGAGCACTTGAGCTGCACCTTCAGACCCACGCCGTCCGGGTGCCCCGCGTCCGCCAGCAGCTTCTTCGCGCCGTCGATGTCAGGCTTGGTGTACGGCAGCGAGTCGCTCGGCAGGAACCAGTCGCCGTAGCCGGTCGGGATCGGGCCGGACAGCACGCCCGCGCCGAACACAGACTTCTGGAGGACCTCGTTCGAGTCCACCGCCATCCGCAGCGCCTTGCGAACGCGAACATCGTCCATGGGCGGTCGCGACACGTTGACGTACGTGACAGCGACCCACGCGTACGGCTGCTTGAGGACCGTCGCCGCGCTGTTGCTCTTGAACTGGTCCACCATCTGGGCGCTCAGCAGCGCGTACTGCACCTGGCCAGCCTGGAGCGCGGCCAGCCGGGCGTTCTCCTCGCTGAGCACCTTGAAAGTCATCCCGTCGAGGTACGGCAGGGGGCTGTCCCAGTAGTCGGGGTTGCGCGTGTAGGTGGCGTGGTCCTGCGGGACGAACTCGGCGAGCTTGAACGGCCCTGTCCCGACGGCCGTCAGCTTCAGGTTCTCCTTCTCCCCGATGCCAGACGGGATGATCGCGGAGGCGCGGTTGCCCGCCAGCCCGCTCAGCAAGCCGGGGAACGGGGCGTCCAGGATGAGCTGCACCTTCGCCGGGTCGGCAACCCGCGTCTCCTTGAGCGGGCCAAGCCAGCTCTTGAAAGGCGCGGCCGTCTTCGGGTCGACGGCGCGGTCGAGGCTGTACTTCACGTCCTGGGCGGTGAGGGGCTGGCCGTTGTGGAACTTCACGCCCTGGCGGAGCTGGAAGGTGTAGGTCTTGCCGTCGTCGGCGACGTCCCACTTCTCGGCGAGCGCTGGGACCACGTTCAGCGCCTCGTCGAAAGCCGTGAGGCTCTCGTAGACGTGGTCGTACGCCTGGAGGGCGGAGAAGTTGGAGCTGGCGTGCGGGTCGATGGCGACGGGGTCGGCCTCGAAGGCGCCGACGAGCGTGCCGCCGCGCCTGGGCTGGCCGGCCGGCGCGGCGCCGCCGGCCGCGGGCGCCTGGGTCGCGGCTGGCGTGGGGGCCGCGGCGGGGCTGGCGCACGCCGCCAGCAGGTCCAGCGCGCCAAGAGCGCCGCCAGCCAAGAGCGCCCGGACGAGGAGGGCGCGCCGGCTCAGAGGCGGGACGTCGTACGAGGTGGCGGCAACGTTCTCCATCGGCGTCTCCTGCTGGGCGGGATGCGCCAGAACATAGCCCCGCGCCGCCAGGTCGTCAAGACGGGCGAAACGTGACAACGTGAAGCGTGGGGCGATGGGATTCCCGTCCGCGGGGCCGGTTCTGTACGCTAGGGGCTGGGGGTAAAGGTGTATGGCAGTGGACACCAGCGCGACTCTCCTGACCCGTCGTGCCCTGTTGACGCTTGGCGGTGCCGTGGCCGGCGTCTCGCTCCTGGCAGCGTGCGCGCCGACGCCGCCCAGCCCGAGCGCGGCTCCAGCTCCAGCCGGCGCCGGCCCAACCCCACCGCCCGGGGCGGCCGCGGCCAAGGCGGCCCCTGCCACCGCCGCCAAGGACGTCACCCTGACGTGGATCACGCCGGCCGAGATCGGCCTCGAGCGCGACTTCTACACCCAGTTCTCCCAGCAGTTCGAGCAGGCGAACCCGGGCATAAAGGTGCAGGTCAGCTTCGAAGCGTGGAGCGACTACTTCACCAAGCTGCCCACCATTTTCGCCGGCGGCACCATCCCCGACATGATCCATCTGCACGCCAGCATCGTCCAGGAGTACGGCCTGCGTGGCACCGTGCGCAACCTGTTCGAGTACATGCAGCGGGACGGCATCTCGAAGGACGTCTGGTTCCCTTTCCTCATCGAGCAGATGAGCGACTACAAGACGAAGACGAGTCTCTGGGCGCTGCCCAAAGATAGCGCGGTGTACGCGTTCTACTACAACAAGGACGCCTTCGATAAGGCTGGTGTCCCGTACCCCAAGTCGAGCTGGACCTTCGACGAGTTCCGCCAGACCGCCAAGCTTGTCACGCTGGACAAGAACGGCAACAATGCCGCCAGCGCCGCGTTCGACCCGAGCGCCATCGTCCAGTGGGGCGTCAACTGGGGCGACAACCCCACCGACACCATCCTGCCGGGGAGCGACCAGTGGCAAGCCACGGCGTGGGGCCACGCCGGCTTGTGGTTCAGCGAGGACCTGAGCAGGGCCTACTTCGACGACCCCGACCACGTGGACTTCCTCCAGCAGATCGTAGACATGCGCTGCAAGGACCACGCGATCCCCATGACGGGTGACTCGATGGGCCAGGGCAACGCGTGGCGCAACGGGCTCGTCGCCATGACCATCGCCCACCATTCGCAGGTCTTCTTCTACAACGCCGAGAAGAAGACCTTCAAGTTCGACGTCACGCCCGCGCCGGTGGGGAAGAATGGGCAGTTCGACGCGGCCGGGTGCAGCGGCTGGGCCATCCCGGTGAAGTCGCAACACCCGGACGAGGCCTGGGAGTTCATCAAGTTCCTGACCAACGAGAACACGCAGTGCACGATCGTCAAGGCGAAGCGCTGGGGCAGCGCCATCAAGCCGTGCGAGAACAACCTGTTGCCCGACGACAACAACCCGCCCAACTTCAAAGAGGTGCTGTACAGCCCGATGCTCGGCCAGTCGAGCGTCAAGACGCAGGCCATTGCATACCCGCCCCTGCTGAGCGAGATGCGCCAGGTGTGGAAGAACGAGTTCGACGCGGTGTTCAACTGTGGCGGGGGCCAGGTCGCCGAGGCGGCCAGGAGCGCCCAGCCCCAGATCCAGGCCATCCTCGACAAGGCGGCGCACCTGACCTGATAGCCGATAGCCGATAGCTGATAGCTGCGAGGGGAGACATGAGCAAGCTCGCCAGGCGCGAGGCCATCGACGGCTACCTCTTCATCCTGCCCTGGCTCATCGGGCTCGTCCTGTTCACCGCCGGACCCATGCTCGGCTCGCTGGTCCTGGCGTTCGTCGACTGGGACCTGCTGGGGACGCCGCGCTGGGCCGGCCTGGCGAACGTCCAGCACCTGATGTCGGACAGGCTGGTCGGCACCTCGCTCGTCAATACGGCCTACTACACGTTCCTCTCGGTGCCGCTGCGGCTGGCCCTCGCGCTCGGCGTGGCGCTGCTGCTGAGCGCCTCCGCCAGGGGCTTGTCGTTCTTTCGCACCTGCTTCTACCTGCCGGCCGTCGTCCCGGCCGTGGCCAACGTGATCCTCTGGATGTGGCTGTTCAACCCCGCGGCCGGCTTGCTGAACATGGGGCTGGCCGCGCTCGGCCTGCCGAAGCTGCAGTGGCTCTGGGACCCGGCGCTGTCCAAGCCGTCGCTCGTGCTGATGAGCCTGTGGACGACTGGCAACGTCGTGGTCATCTTCCTGGCGGGGCTGCAGGGCATCCCACGCGGGCTCTACGAGGCGGCCGAGATCGACGGCGCCGACGGCTGGCAGCAGTTCGTCCACGTCACGCTGCCCATGCTGTCCCCGGTCATCCTGTTCAACCTCGTCATGGGTATCATCTACTCGTTCCAGGTCTTTACCAACGCGTTCCTGATGACCCAGGGTGGCCCACTGAACTCGACCCTCTTCACCGTGCTGTACCTCTACCAGGTAGCTTTCGAGCAGTTCAAGATCGGCTACGGATCGGCCATCGCCTGGGTTCTTTTCCTGGTTATCTTCCTGTTCACGATCGCCCAATGGAAGCTGGCCGACTACTGGGTGTACTACGAGGGCAAGCGGTAGGGGCGCCGTGACTGTCGGGATCGAGCGGCTGCGGTGGCCGCGAACGTCGCGCGTCCTCGGCTCGTGGCCGGGCTGGACCCGGCCCAAGCTCCTGCGGCGGGTGCTCCTGTACGCGGCGCTCGTGGGGCTGAGCCTGGTCTTCATGCTGCCGCTGCTGTGGATGGTGACGACGTCGCTCAAGGAGCAGGGCCAGGTCTTCCAGTACCCGCCGCGATGGGTGCCGGACCCGTGGCGGTGGGACAACTACGTCGAAGCGGCGCGGCGCGCGCCGCTGTGGCGGTGGCTCTGGAACACGGCGCTGATCACGGTGCTGACGACCCTGGGCGACGTGCTGACCGCCTCGATGGTGGGGTTTGGCTTCGCCCGGCTGCGGTTTCCGGGGCGGAACGTCCTGTTCGTCGTGCTGCTGTGCACCATGATGCTGCCGCCTGTGATCACGCTGGTGCCGCGGTTCCTCCTGTTCCGGTCGTTCGGCTGGAACGACACCTTCTACCCGCTGATCGTGCCGTCGTTCTTCGGCACCGGCGCCTTCAACATCTTCCTCGTCCGCCAGTACTACCTGACCATCCCGCTGGACCTGGACGAGGCGGCCAAGATCGACGGGGCCAGTAGCTGGCGGATCTGGTGGAACGTCCTGATGCCACTGTCCACGCCGGTCTTGATAGCGGTGGGCATCTTCTCGTTCGTGCAGCACTGGAACGAGTTCTTGGACCCGCTCATCTTCCTGCAGAGCGAGGGGCTGAAGACGCTGTCGCTGGGGCTGCGGGCGTTCATCAACCCCGGCGACGCGTCGTACCACCTGACGATGGCTGCCAGCATGTGGCTCATCGCGCCCATCATCGTGATCTTCTTCCTGGGCCAGCGCCACTTCATCCAGGGCGCCACCATGTCCGGCATCACCGGGCGGTAGCCACCGACCGACAGCTGAGAGCTGAGGGCTGAGGGCTGAGGGCTTAAGGCTTAAACTGGCCTGGAGCCCTGACCTAGAACCTGGAGGCTGCTCCGCGATGAGCCAGACACCCAGCGACACGTACCAGCTGGCCAAGAAGTTCGCCTACTTCCGGACGACCGACGTCGCCGACGCGCTGGACGCGGTCGGTCGCCAGAACATCACGTTCGTCGACGAGCGGGTGAAGCCGCTGTGGCAGGGGATGCGCTTCTGGGGCCCGGCCGTGACGCTGCGGGCGCTGCCGGCGAACGTGCGCATGCCGGTGCTGTCGCCGGAGGAGGCCATCCGGTCGCACCAGATCTGGTTCGCCGAGCACGGCGGCATGATGATCGGCGACGCGGTGCGGCCGGGCTGCGTTGTGGTGACCGCGACCGCCGGCTGCCCCGAGACCGGCATCTGGGGCTCGAACAACGCGCTGGCGATGGTGGCCAGGGGCGCGGTCGGCGTGGTGACCGACGGCTACGCGCGCGACACCGACGAGCTGATTCTGCAGCGGACGCCGGTGGCCTGTCGCGGGCGGGGTCGGCCGATCATCCCGGGCCGGGTGACGTTCGCCGGGGTGAACGAGCCGGTCGCCTGCGGCGGCGCGCTGGTCCGCCCGGGCGACATCGTCGGCTGCGACGGCGACGGCTGCCTGGTGGTGCCCAGCGAGGTGGCCCACGACGTGGTGGTCATCGCCAAGGGCATCCTGATCGACGACGCGAAGAAGCGGCGCGGGCTGTACCAGCGCCTGGGGATGCCGCCGGACCAGACTGTGGCGGTGGAGGAGATGGAGGCGTTCTACGCGGACGTGTGACGCAGCCATCAGCTGTCAGCTGTCAGCTATCAGCTACGGCTACTGGCGGCAGGCCTTCGTAGATCTCCGCCAGCGACAGCTCCAGCTCCGGGCAGGGGAAGGGGAAGGGCACGCGGCCCTCGCCGTGGACCTCGGCCGGCCACCAGGCGCCCTGCTCCTCTCGCCAGTACCGGGCCACCCGCCGCTCGTCGCGGTAGACCAGGAGGTACGCCTTCAAGCTGGGCAGGCGGCGGTAGGCGAGCAGCTTCTCGCGCCGGTCGATGGCCTCCGTGCTCGGCGACAGCACCTCTACGACCAGGCACGGCCGGGACTTGTACCTTTGCTCGTCATCCTCCGGGTCGCAGACGACCTGGACGTCCGGGTAGTAGAAGACGTCCTCGGCTACTCGCAGCATCATGTCGCTGGTGTACACCCGGCACGGCCCACCCCGGGCGGCCGCCCACAGCCGAGCGGCGATATTGAGGCAGATCCGGTTGTGGCGGTCGCTCGCCCCGGCCAGCCCGTACAGCTCACCACCGACGTACTCGTGGCGCGTCGTGCTCGCCTCTTCGAGGCGCAGGTAGTCGTCGACGCCGAGCAGAGGGACGGGCGTGAGCGCCGGGTACGCCATGTTAGGAGACAGTGTACCCCGCCCCGCCGCAGCGAAGCTTTCAGCCGTCAGCTATCAGCGGGCAGCGCGCGTGCCTGCACCGCCTGTCCGGACGGCCTGTCGAGCGGTACCATAGCTTGCCAAAAGTGTGGGGAGGATGCCCGTGGCTCAGGGGTTCGCCGCATCAGACCATGCGCTGGAGCAGGCCACACACCCGTCCGACGACGTCACCCGCGCGCAGCTCGTCCGCGCGGTGGTCGCCTCCACGGTCGGCACGTCGATCGAGTGGTACGACTTCTTCCTGTACGGGAGCGCGGCGGCGCTCGTCTTCAACCGGCAGTTCTTCCCGAGCGCCGACCCGCTCACGGGCGTCCTGCTCGCCTTCGGGACGTTCTTCGTCGGCTTCGCTGCCCGGCCGGTGGGGGCGGCGATCTTCGGCCACTACGGCGACCGCATCGGCCGTAAGGCGACCCTGGTGACGACGCTGCTGCTGATGGGTGTCGGCACCTTCCTGGTCGGCCTGGTGCCGCCATTCGCCACGATCGGCCTCTGGGCCGGGGTGCTGCTGACGCTCCTGCGCGCGGCCCAGGGCGTCGGCGTCGGCGGCGAGTGGGGCGGCTCGGTGCTGCTGTCGATGGAGTGGGGCGCCCGCACGGGCAGGCGCGGCTTCATCGCCAGCTGGCCCCAGTTCGGCGTGCCCATGGGGCTGCTCTTCTCGAACGGCATCCTGGCGCTGACCACGGCGCTGACCGGGCCGGGCTTCGAGACGTGGGGCTGGCGCATCCCGTTCCTGCTCAGCATCGTCCTCGTCGGCGTGGGCCTGTACATTCGGCTCGGCATCCTGGAGAGCCCGACCTTTGCCCGGCTCGTGGCCGAGAAGCGGACCGCCAAGGCGCCGGTCGCCGAGGTGTTCCAGAAGCAGTGGCGCGAGGTGCTGCTCACCTGCCTGCTGCGGACGGGCCAACAGGCGCCCTTCTACATCTTCGTCACCTTTATCCTGAGCTACGCCACCGGCACGCTGGGGTTGTCGCGGCAGGAGATCCTGAACGACACGCTGCTGGCGGCCGTCGTGTCGCTGTTCACGGTGCCGCTGTGGGGGTACGCCTCGGACCGCTTCGGCCGCAAGCGGACCTACATGCTGGGCGCGGCGGCCATGGTGCCGTTCTCGTGGATCTACTTCAGCCTGCTCGACACCCGGGCGCCGGCGCTGATCCTGCTGGCGGTGCTGCTCGCCCCGGTCATCCACGACATCCAGTACGGGCCCCAGGCCGCCTTTATCGCCGAGGCGTTCACGCCGCGGCTCCGCTACAGCGGGGCGTCGCTCGGCTACCACCTGGCGTCGATCACCGCCGGTGGTCCGGCGCCGCTGATCGCCGTCTACCTGCTCGACCAGTACAAGAGCTCCGCCCCGATCGCCATCTACATGATCGTCTGCGCGCTCATCAGCCTGGCCAGCGCCGCGCTGCTGCGCGACCGCGGCGCCGCCAACATCGAAGCCGAGTACGACCAGCCCGCGCCCGCCAGCGCCGACCAGCTCGCCCCGGCGTGACGGACGTGAAGACTCGGCCGGCTGGCCCTCGGTTTACCGGGCATGACCTGGCGGAACTGCTGCAACGGCTCCCCCCGCCTGACCCGGAGCTTGCCGCGGACCTGGCCCGGGTGCGCGGCGACTGGCGGGCGGCGCCAGGGAAAGACCCCTGGACACGATGGGGATCGTCCTCGACAGCTCAATCCTGATCGGCTTGGAGCGGCGGGGTTGCGCCTCTCGTCGGAATCGCTCGGCTCAAGTCTGGCGTTATTACGGACGGATCGCCTCGGCGGTGTGGCGGATGCGGGCCCAGAACAGCGGGGCGGCGGTCTCCAGGTAGGTGAAGTCGAAGCCGGCGGCGGTGCCGCGGACGTGGCGGGCCCAGTGGCCTTCGAGCAGCACCGCCATCTTCCACAGCGCGAAGACCACGTAGAACGGCAGATCGGGTAGAGGCTGCCCGGTGCGCCTGGCGTAGCGGTCGGCCAGCTCCGCGCGCGTGGCGAAGCCGGGCAGCTCGGTCGCCCGCGGCACGATCTTCAGCTCGGTCGGCGGGTCCCCCGCCTCGCGCCAGAAGGCGAGCAGCCACCCCAGGTCCGCCAGCGGGTCGCCCAGGGTCGCCATCTCCCAGTCGACGACACCCAGCAGCCGCGGCGGCGGCTCGAGCGAGAAGATCGCGTTGTCCAGCTTGTAGTCGCCGTGCACGACGCTCGGCCGCGCCGCGTCCGGCGGCAGGTTGCGCGCCAGCCACTCGGCCGTCCAGTCCAGGTCGACCACTGGCCGGACGCGGGCGAAGTCCAGCTGACCCCGCCACCGCCGCAGCTGGCGCGAGAGGTAGCCCACCGGCTTGCCGAGGTCGGCCAGCCCGACCGCTGCGGGGTCCAGGGTGTGCAGCGCGGCGAGAGCGTCGACCACCTGCTGGCCAATCGCGCGCCGCGTCTCGGCAGGCGCATCGCGCAGCCCGGGCGGCAGCTCGAAACGGATGGCGTCGCCGTCCAGCGCCTCCATCAGGAAGAACGGGGCTCCCAGGACGGCAGGGTCGTCGCAGGCCGCCAGGGGTCGCGGCACCGGCACCGGGCTGCCAACCAGGGCGCGCATGACGCGGAACTCGCGCAGCACGTCGTGCGCGCTAGGCGGCAGTGGCCCCGGCGGTGGCCGACGCAGGATGACGCTTCGGCCGGTCAGACTGACGCGGAAGGTGGCGTTGGACTGCCCCTGGCCCACCCGCTCGACGGCCCGGATCGGCAGCCGCTCGGCCAGACTCGGGATGGTGCCCAGGTAGGCGGCCAGCCGCGCCGCGTCCACCAGCTCATCCACCATCCGTCACACCGCTGGCGCCTCGCCTACACCCCCGGCAGGCGGCCGGGTGCCGGCCGCGCGGCGCAGCACGCGCCGCGCGATGGCCGCCCGGTGCACCTCGCTCGGCCCGTCGTAGATCCTGAACGGCCGGACTTCGCGGTAGAACATGCCGAGCGGCAGGTCCTCGCTCACGCCGCGCGCCCCGCAGATCTGCACCGCCCGGTCGACGATCCGCCCGACGGCTTCGGCGACGAAGACCTTGGCCATCTGGGTCTCCGCCCGGGCCGGGTCACCCGCGTCGAGCGCCCAGGCGGCGTGCCAGATCATGAGGCGCGCCGCGTGCAGCTCGATCTCGGAGTCCGCCAGCAGCGCCTGGACCATCTGGTGCTCGCCCAGCAGCCGCCCGCCACTGGCGCGCTCGTTCGCGTAGCTGGCGGCGACCTCGTGCGCCCGCCGCGCGACGCCGAGCCAGCGCATGCAGTGGGTCAGGCGCGCTGGACCCAGGCGCACCTGCGCGTAGTGGAAGCCCCTGTCCACCTCGCCGAGCACGGCTTCGGCGCCGACGCGGCACTCCACCAGGCGGACCTCGCAGTGGCCGCCCGCGAAGGTGTGGTCGAGCGAGTCGACGCGGCGGACGATCTCGAAGCCCGGTGTCTCGCTGGGCAGCAGGAACATGGTGGCGCCGGTCCGCGGGTCGTCACTGTCGGCGGTGCGGGCCATGACGATGGCGAAGGCCGCCCCGTCTGCCCCCGTGATGTACCACTTGTGGCCGTCGAGCACCCAGCCGGCGCCGTCCCGCCGGGCGCGGGTGCGCAGCATGGCCGGGTCCGCGCCGGACCCGGGCGCCGGCTCCGTCATCGCGAAGCACGAGCGCACCTCGCCGCGGGCCAGGGGCGCCAGAAAGCGGTCGCGCTGCTCCCCGTCCGCCACCTCCTGCAATAGGTGGATGTTGCCCTCGTCGGGCGCGGCGCCGTTGATCGCCAGCGGCCCCAGCAGGCTCGTGCCGGCCTCCTCGAACAGCAGGGCCACCGTCCGCCAGTCCAGCCCCAGCCCACCCCACTCGGGAGCGATCTGCGGGCCGTAGACGCCGGCGGCGCGCGCCTCCGACCGCAGTGTCTGGACCAGCGCCCAGGGGACGCCCCCGGGCGCGCGGAGCGCGGGCTCGTGCGGCAGCACCGTGCGGCGGACGAACCCGGCAGTGGCATCCTTCAGGCGCGCCTGGCGTTCCGTCAGATCGAACCGCGGGCCGGTACCCTGCCCCTCGCGCGACGACAAGCTATCCTGCACTGCGACACATCTCTTCAAGCTTCAAGCTAAGTTCAAGCACTTTCGGTCGTGTCAGGGTACATCGTGTCCCTCTTGATGAAGAGATGAAGAGATGAAGAGTGGGAAGGAGGTGAGCGGGTGAACGTGGACCCGGAGCCCCGCGCCAACCGTGTCGAGCTCACGCCGCTCAGCTTCCTCGAGCGGGCCGCGCGCGCCTTCGCCGAGCGCGTCGCGGTCGTCCACGGCGACCGGCGCTACAGCTACGCCGAGCTGCGCCGCCGCGTCCACCGCCTGGCGACTGCCCTGCGCGGCGTTGGGGTGCGGCCCGGCGACCGGGTGGCCGTGCTGTGCCCGAACGGGCCGGCCCTCCTGGAGAGCCACTTCGGCGTCCCTCTGGCCGGCGCCGTGCTGGTGCCGATCAACGTCCGCCTCGCGGCCGAGGAGATCGTCACCATCCTGAACCACTCCGGAGCCGTGGCGCTCATCGTCGACACGGAGCTGGCGGCTCCCCTGGCCACAGCGCTCGACAGCTGCCCCTCGCTGCGCACAACCATCGCCGTGGCGGACGGGGCCGGCGACGCTGGCGCCGAAGCGGACGAACACGAACACGAATACGAATACGAATACGAATACGAGCGCTTTCTCGCCTCGGGCGCTGACGACGCCGGAGCGCCACCCCTGACGAGCGAGGACGACCCGATCAGCATCAACTACACCAGCGGCACCACCGGACGACCCAAGGGGGCCGTGTACACCCATCGCGGCGCCTACCTCAACGCCCTGAGCGTGGCCTTCGAGGTGCGCCTGGGGCCCGACAGCGTCTACCTGTGGACGCTGCCCATGTTCCACTGCGACGGCTGGTGCTTCCCGTGGGGCGTCACCGCGGCGGGCGCGACCCACGTCATGGTGCGGAAGGTCGACCCGGCGCTCGTCTGGAGCCTGATCGAGAAGGAGGGGGTGACCCATCTGTGCGCGGCCCCCACGGTGCTCATCATGCTGGCCAACCACCCCTCGGCAGTGCGCCAGGAGCGGGCCGTGCCGATCCGCATGGTGACCGGCGGGGCGCCGCCGTCGCCGACGACGATCGCCCAGATGGCCGCGCTGGGCGTCGCGGTGAGCCACCTGTACGGGCTCACCGAGACTTACGGCCCGAGCGTCGCGTGCGCCTGGTGGCCCGAGTGGGACGGCCTGCCGGCTGACGAGCAGGCGCGGCTGGCGGCGCGCCAGGGGGTGCCGCACGTGGGCGTCGCGGGCGCGCGGCTCGTCCACGTGGGCGTCGACGAGGGCGGCGACAGCACGATGCGGGACGTGCCGGCCGACGGCCAGACGCTCGGCGAGCTGGTCATCCGCAGCAACACAGTCATGGCCGGCTACTTCGCCGATCCGGCCGCCACGGCGGAGGCTTTCCGCGGCGGCTGGTTCCACACCGGCGACCTCGGCGTGCTCCATCCGGACGGCTACATCGAGCTGCGCGACCGGGCCAAAGACGTGGTCATCTCGGGTGGCGAGAACGTCTCCACTGTAGAGGTGGAGCAGGTCATCATGCGCCACCCAGCGGTCCTCGAGGTCGCCGTGGTCGGCATCCCTGACGACCGCTGGGGCGAAGTGCCGAAGGCCTTCGTGACGCTCAAGCCGGGCCGCCAGGCGACCGCCGAGGAGATTACCGATTTCTGCCGCCAGCGCCTGGCCCGCTTCAAGGCGCCCAGGGCCGTCCAATTTGGCGAGCTCCCGAAGACGTCGACGGGCAAGATCCAGAAGTTCGTCCTGCGCGACAGGGAGTGGGCCGGCCACGACGACCGGATGCGCATCCACTAACCGGGACGCGGCGCGGCCGAGCGGCGGGCTGCGCCGGCTTGGGTACGCCTGCCTCTGCCTGTCCCTGGCGGATACCTCGCCGCGCGGGACGGTGCTGCGCCTAGCCACGCCGGAGCGGCTGCGGGCGCTGATCGGGGAGAACCTGGGGCGGCTGGCCGAAGTTCTGCGGTTCAACGTGGACCATGACATCCGCCTGTTCCGCCTTTCCAGCGACGTCATCCCTTTCGGCTCGCACCCCGCGAATGGGGTGCCCTGGTGGGAGGAGTTCGCCGACGAGCTCGCCGCCCTGGGCAACCTCATCCGCGGCGGGGGGCTGCGGGTGTCCGTGCACCCGGGCCAGTACACAGTCCTCTCCTCCCCGGACCCCCGCGTGACCACGGCAGCGGCCAACGACCTCGTCTACCACGCGCGCCTGCTGGACGCGCTGGCGCTTGACAGCACGCACAAGATCGTCGTCCACGGCGGCGGCGTCTACGGCGACAAGGCCGCCGCGATCGCGCGCTGGGTGGAGCACTTTCGTGGGCTGCCGGAGAACGTCCAGTCTCGGCTGCTCATCGAGAACGATGAGCGGCTTTTCGGCGCCGACGACGTCCTTCGGCTCAGCGCGCTGACCGGGGTGCCGGTGGTTTTCGACGTGCTCCACCACCGCGTCTACGCCGGCGATGGTGCCGATCTGTCCCTGCCGGCGGCGCTCCGCGCGGCGGGCGCCACGTGGGACGGCGAGCGGGACGGCGTCCCGAAGATCCACTACTCCAGCCAGGCCGGGGGACGGCGACCCGGCGCCCACGCGGAGTACGTCGACCCAGACGAGTTCGCGGCCTTCCTCGCCGCCGCCCCAGCCGACCTGCCGTTCGACTGCATGCTCGAGGCGAAGGCGAAAGACTTCGCCCTCTTCCGCCTGCGCGAAGCGCTCCACCTCACCGCGTAAGGTGCGCGGCAGGGGATGTGCTCTTGGTCGAAGCCGCCAGAAGCCCGGTCGCGCGTGATCGTTTACCGACCGGTCATCGGTTCTTAACGTCCCGCTGTCGAACTCCCCTCGGGGCGCGGGATACCTTCGACCCTGGTGCGCCCGCCTCTTCTTTCGTCGCACTCTGGGCAGGCGCCGAGGAGTTTGTCGATGCGTGTTTCCGCTGCTCTTGCCGTCACGGCGTTGAGCCTCACCGCCGCGTTGCCCGCCCAGGCGGGCTCGGCGTCGGCCGCTCCCCCGGACAATAGCGGCCGCCATGTGCTGCTCATCAGCGTGGATGGCCTCCACAACTTCGACCTGAGACAGTGGGTCGAGGACCACCCGGGCTCGCACCTGGCCGCGCTGGAGCGCGAGGGCACCACGTACACGAACGCGCACACCTCCAAGCCGTCCGACTCGTTCCCGGGTCTGCTGTCGATGACGACCGGCGGCACGCCAAAGAGCACTGGCGTCTACTACGACGATTCCTACTCGCGCGCGCTCTGGGCGCCGGGGAGCAACTGCCTTGGCGCGCCCGGCACCGAAGTCGTCTACGCCGAGAACATCGACCGGACGGCGGCTGACGGCACGACCCCCCTGTTCACGAGCATCGACCCCGCGAAGCTGCCCATGGGACGCGTCAACGGCGCGTGTGTGCCGATCTACCCGCACAGCTTCTTGAAGGTCAATACGATCTTCAATGTCGCCCACAATGCGCATCTGCACACCGCGTGGTCAGACAAGCATCCGGCGTACGAGCTCGTGAACGGGCCATCAGGTGACGGCGTCGACGACCTCTTCACCCCGGAGATCAACAACGAGAAGGACCCAACCAAACAGAGTGTGACACAGACAGCAGCCTACGACCAGATCAAAGTGCAGGCCGTCCTGAACGAGATCGACGGGAAGTCGTCCAGCGGCACCCAGCCGGCGCCCGTGCCAGCGATCTTCGGCATGAACTTTCAGGCCGTGAGCGTCGGCGAGAAGCTGGTGGATCCGGTGAAGTCGTGCGGTCGCAACACGAGTGGCACGTGCGACCCCAGGTACGTTGCTGGTGGCTATCTCCCAGGCTCGCTCAAGTTCACGCCTCAGATGACCGAGGCGATGACCTACGTGGACGGCGCGATCGGCTCGATGGCGGAGGAGCTCCGCGCTCGCGGGCTGATGAATTCCACCGAGCTCATCATCACTGCCAAGCACGGACAGTCGCCCATCGACCCCGCCAAGCTCCACAAGATTGGCGATCCGGTGAGCCAGATCCTGACCAACGCTGGCATTGCCATCGGCCAGAACACGACCGACGACATAGCCCTGGTCTGGCTCAAGGACCAGCGTCAAACCGCCGCGGCCGTCGCGGCTCTGGAAGCCGACAAGGCCGGCGCCAACACCGCGAGAATCCAGTACATCCTCGCTGGTGATGCCCTGGTTGACAGGTTTGGCGACCCGCGCCAGAACGATCGCACGCCCGATCTGATCGTGCAGCCGATACCGGGCACGATCTACACCAACAGCAAGGCCAAGGTCGCCGAGCACGGCGGGTTCGCCGAGGACGACACCCACGTCGCCCTGTTGGTGGTGAACAGCTCGGACCGGGACGGCGCATTCGCGGGCATCTTCGGGACCCTGTGGCAGGATATTGCTGGCCGCGACGGCGTGCGCACCTGGTGGGACAGGGACACAATTGCCGGCCAGGTGCAGACGACGCAGATTGCCCCGACCATCCTGCGGTTTCTCGGACTCGACCCACGGGCGCTCGACGCCGTGCGTATCGAGGGGACCAGGCCGCTGCCGCGCAGGTAAGGCCTTTCCCGCGACAGGCCAGTGGGCGGTTAGCGGGCGGAGCGCGACGGAGCGGCGCGGCGCGACCAGGTGGCCCAGGTAGTCCTTGGCTCGGGCGGCTGCTTCAGGTCTGGCAGCGTCGGCGGCGGGAGCTCCAGCTCAGCCGGCGTCACGCCGAGGGCATCCGCGATACGGCGCAGGGTCTCCAGCCGCTGGGGCGCGCCGCGCTCGGCGCGTCCGACTGTGCTTGGGTCGATGTTGGCCCGCTCGGCCAGTTCGCGTTGCAGCAGCCCCGCCTGGACGCGGCGCCAGAACAGGGACCGGGCAACCAGGCGCCGGATCATACGCGCTTCCTCCACGACAGGGAGAGCCTGGCACGCACAGCGAGGGGATGCGGGCCTCGAGTGCAGCCAGGCTCTCCACGCTCTATTAACCGGCCAGCCGACCTTTTTCGGGTTGAGCCGGCGCACCGGGCCGGTTGACCTCTCCTCTCTCCCCACTCCCCGTGGCCTCGGACGTCGAGGCGAGAGGTGGAGCGCTAAGGCCTCAAGCTAGGGAGAGAGCACCGCCCGCGACATGCCGGCCGCCAGGTCCCAATCGCGGCAGCCGGCGTAGGCGCCGCCCTCGCTGAACAGCTCGCCGTGCTGGTGGATCGTCATGTGGGTGCAGCCCGCCGCCGCGTAGTGGAACTGGAGCGCCCGGCGCCGTCGGGCGCTCGTGTTTGGCGGCGTCCCGTGCTGCAGCAGCCCAGAGAACAAGAGGATGCCGCCCGGCTGCAGCGGGATCACCACCGCCCGCCCCACCTGGACCCGGTCGTCAGCGATCTGGCAGTCCCGCACGTGGAAGTGCGCGGCCGGCCCCTCCAGGTGGGTGCCGGGGATCACCTGCATGCAGCCGTTCTCGACGGTCGCCTCGTCCAGCGCGATCCACGTGCCCAGCACGCCACCCAGCGGCGTCCAGTCGAAGTAGGCGGTGTCCTGGTGCCAGGGCTTCTCCGACCCCTTGAACGGCGGCTTGAGCAGCGCCATGTCCTGGATCATGCGGTGGCCTGGCCCGAGCAGCTGGTCGAGCACCGGCAGCAAGCGCGGGTGGGCGGCCACCGCCCCGAGGCGCGGCTCCATCTGGACGAAGTACGCCAGCTTGCGGATGCGCAGCTCCGGGTCCACGCTCGCCGATCCCTGCGCGCCACTCGCGTAGCACGGCTCCTCCTGCGCCCACACCTTCTTGTCCCAGCCCGACCGATGGGCGATCAGGTCGCTCAGCGCGGCCTTGGCCTCGTCGACCTCGGCCGGCGTCAGCAGCCCCTCCATGGCCAGGTAGCCGTGGGCGCGGAAGTGCTCGCGGTGCTCGTCGGACAGCCGCTCGGCGAAACGGGGCAGGACGGTCCCGACAGCCGCGTAGTCGTCGCGGTACATCCGGCGGCGGATCGCGTCGGCCTGCTGGGGCGGAACCACGACGTCGGTCGAGTAGCCCTTGTATCCGTCGTGCGACCCCCGCTCCGTGGCCGGCATCACCATGGGTGCTACGTGTTCCTCCGCCCTCATGCCTCAGGCTACTCGGGGAGGTGCACGGTCGGCAATCAGTTTTTGGTTTTGGGCCATCAGCCATCAGCTCGAGCTTGTGCCGCTACGCTGCTCCCGCCACCTGACGAAGGACGCGCGGGGCGCGCTACCATGTGGCCGGCGCCGCCTTGCAGGCTGTCGCACGAGCAGCCTGGTGCAGGAGCGCGCCCCACCTCCCCACCACCACCCGGAGCCCGTCTGTACTTCAATTGGCGCCTCTCCGCTATGACCGGGGCCGTGCCCGGCGCTCGGCTCAGAATCTTGCTCGCGGCGCTCGTGGGCGTGGTCGCGGTACCCACCACCATCTGGCGGCTCACGCTCACCGGCCAGACCATGGCGCGCGTCTTCGAGGGCGCCCCACTCGCTAGCCTCTCGGCGACGCTCGTGCTGATCGCTGGGCTCGTCGTCCTGCGCGCCGCGCTCCAGCTGGTGCGCGACGAGGTCGCCAATGGCACCGCCGCGCTCGTGAAGACGTGGCTGCGGACCACCCTGTACCAGCACGTCCTGGCGCTCGGGCCAGGGTACTTCGACCAACGGCGGACCGGCGACACCATGCTGTCGCTGGTGGAAGGGGTCGAGCAGCTCGACACGTTCTTTGGCCTGTACCTCCCCCAGCTCATCGTCGCGGCGCTGACCCCGCTGATCATCTTCGCCTTCATGGCGGCCCTGGACGTCCAGATAGGGCTCATCTTTCTCGTCTTCGCGCTGCTCACCCTGGTGGTCCCGGCCCTGTTCCACAGGCTGAACCGGCGGCACAGCCTGGCCTTTCGGCGGGACCAGGCGGCGCTCGGCTCGGACTTCCTGGACGCCATCCAGGGGCTCCCCCTGCTGAAGGCCTTTGGCCAGAGTCGCCAGCGTGGCCTTCTGCTCGCCGAGCGGGCGCGCCAGCTGTACCGCAGCACGATGTGGGTGCTGGCTGCCAACACGGCGACGGGCGGCGTCACGCTCCTGGGGATCTCGGCTGGCGCCGGGCTGGCGCTCGCCTGGGGCGCGGTGCGCGTGGAGCAGGGGAGCCTGTCGCTAAGCACGCTGCTGGTCATCCTGCTGCTGGGCGTCGAGGTGTTCCGGCCTTTGCGCGATTTGACGATCCTCTACCACAGCAGCATGCTCGGGCTGGCGGCCACCCGGGGCATCTTCGAGGTCCTGGACGCCGTCCCGACCATCCCGAACTATTCAGGCCCGAATTCTCCAGGCCCGCTCACCCTGAGCTCGCCGTGGTTCGACGAGCTCACCATGAGCGCCGCTCACCCTGAGCCTGTCGAAGGGCCGCTCGCCGCCACGCTCCGCTTCGACAACGTGACGTTCGCGTACGACGGCGGTCGCCGGCCAGCACTGAGCGCGTGCTCCTTCGAGCTGCGCGCAGGCGAGACCCTCGGCGTGGTAGGCCCCAGCGGCGCCGGTAAGTCGACCCTTGTCAACCTGCTGCTGCGCGTGGTCGACCCGCAGGGCGGGCGCGTCCTGGTGGGCGGCCGCGACGTCCGCGACCTCCCCCTGGACGTCGTGCGGGGCCAGTTCGCGGTGGTCGCCCAGGACACCTACCTCTTCTACGGCACGGTGGCCGACAATCTGCGGCTCGGCAAGCCGGACGCCACGCCGGCGGAGCTGGAGCAGGCCGCCCGCCTGGCCAATGCCCACGGCTTCATCAGCGCGCTGCCACACGGGTACGACACGCTCGTCGGCGAGCGCGGGACGCGCCTCTCGGGCGGCCAGCGCCAGCGGATCGCCATCGCGCGCGCGCTCCTCAAGGATGCCCCGATCCTCGTTCTCGACGAGGCCACCTCGAGCGTGGACGCCGAGAACGAGGCGGTCATCCAGCAAGCGCTCGAACGCTTGCAGCGCGGGCGCACCACCCTGGTCATCGCCCACCGACTGTCGAGCGTCGCCAGCGCCGACCGCATAGTTGTGCTGGAGCGGGGCCGTCTCGTCGAGACCGGGGGCCACGCGCAGCTGCTGGCGCGGTCCGACGGCGTCTACGCCCGCTTGATGGCGGCGCAGCACACCGTCGAGGAGGAGCGGGCGGCGACTACGCGACTGGTGATGGCGGACGCGGCGGAGTCGGCGGACGGGGCGATCCCCGTGCCCGAGGCCGCCGCCGGCGCGCCGTCGGACGCTGGGCCACCTTCCCGCGCCCGCGCCCTGGCCGAATCCCAGGCGACGGTCCCCATGGCGCACGTCTGGGTCCGCCTGCTGCGCCTGGTGCGGCCGTGGTGGCTGGAGACGGCGCTCGCTCTGCTGGCCGGCCTGCTCCACGCCGGCGCGAACGTCGCGCTCGGCGTGGTCAGCGCCCTACTCGTGGGGCGCGTCGCCACCGGCGCCGACCTTCAGCCGTGGCTGACGACCCTGGTGCTGCTGGTCCCGGCCACCGCCCTGCTCCGCTGGCTCGACTCCTGGGTCTCCCACGACCTCGCCTACCGCCTCCTCGCCGAGCTCCGCATCAGCCTGTACCGGCTGCTCGACCCGCTCGCGCCCGCCTACCTGCTGCGCCGCCGCTCGGGCGACCTGGCCAGCGCCGTCATCAGCGATGTCGAGCTCATCGAGCTGTTCTACGCGCACACCATCTCGCCTCTCTTCGTCGCGGTGCTCGTGCCCGGCGGCGTCCTGGTGACCCTGGCCCTTTTCGCGCCCACGCTGGCCCTCGTGCTCCTGCCGTTCCTCGTCGCCGTCGCCCTGACGCCCCTCTTTGCCGGGGCGCGGATGGAGCGCCTCGGCGCCGAGCTGCGCGAGGCGATGGGCGACGTCCACGCCCACGTGGTCGACGGGATCCAGGGGTTGCGCACGATCGTCGCCTTTGCCTACGGCCCGGCGCGGCTGGTCGAGGTCGAGACGATGAGCCGCATGCTGGGCGATCTCAAGCACCGCTTCCTGCGCTGGCAGGCGGTCCAGAACGCGACGATCGAGGCGCTCATGGGGCTGGGCGGGCTGGCGGTGCTCACGGTGGGCGCCGGCCTTGTCACGAGCGGCCAGCTGGCGCGGGTCACCCTGCCCCTGGCGACGCTGCTGGCGATGTCCTCCTTCCAGCCGATCGTCGCCATCGTGACGGTCGCCAAAGAGCTGATGCAGACCGCCGCCGCGGCCCGCCGCTTCTTCACCGTCGAGGACGAGCCAGTCCCGGTGCGCGACGGCCCGGGCGTGACGGCGAGCGACGCGCCGGCCCACGACGTCGCCTTCGACAACGTCACGTTCCGCTACGGGCCAACTGACCGACCCGCCCTGCGCGACGTCTCCTTCGGCGTGGGCGCTGGCCAGACGGTCGCCCTGGTGGGCCGCTCGGGCGCCGGCAAGACGACGCTGGCGCACCTGCTGCTCCGCTTCTGGGACCCGCAGTCCGGGGCGATCAGCATCGGCGGCCGCGACCTGCGCGAGTTCGGGCTGGACGATCTGCGTCGGCAGGTCGCCCTGGTAGCCCAGGACACCTACCTGTTCAACGCCAGCCTGGGCGACAACCTACGGCTGGCGCGGCCGGATGCGAGCGACGACGCCATCCTGTGGGCGGCGCGGCAGGCGAACGTGGACGAGTTCGCCTCGACCCTGCCGGACGGCTACGACACGACAGTTGGCGAGCGGGGCATGCAGCTCTCGGGCGGCCAGCGGCAGCGGGTGGCCATAGCGCGGGCCCTGCTGAAGGACGCGCCGATCCTGGTGTTGGACGAAGCGACCTCCCACCTGGACGCCGTGAACGAGGCGGAGGTGCGCGAAGCCCTCGACCGCCTGATGGCAGGGCGGACGACCCTGGTGATCGCCCACCGCCTGTCGACCATTCGGAACGCGGACAGCATAGTGGTGCTGGACGACGGGGCGGTCGTCGAGACCGGCCGCCACGCCGACCTGGTGGCCCTGGACGGGCTGTACTCGCACCTGATCGCCTCCCAGCTGGGAAGACCCAGGACAAGCGCCCCCGCCCCCGCCAATGCGAGCGCCGGGACGACGTATCACGCCAGCTAGAGGGCTCACCGCCAGGCCCCCCGCCGCGATCCTGGCATATGATCTCGCGGAGGACAGGGTGGCATCTCCCATTCGCGAGGCGCGTATCGAGAGCTGGCAGCCGGCTGTCACGGTCCGGTTTACCCCGCTGGTCGCCCTGACCGACGACCAGCTCTTCGACTTCTGCCAGCTCAACCGCGACCTCCGCATCGAACAAACCGCCGAAGGAGTCCTGGTTTTCATGGCCCCAGCTGGCGCCGAGGCGAGCGCCCGCAACGCCGAGCTGACCCGTCAGCTGGGCAACTGGGCGCGAGCCGACGGCACCGGGCTCGCTTTCGATTCCTCGGTCGGCTTCACCCTGCCCAACGGAGCCACGCGGTCCCCAGACGCGTCGTGGATCCGGGCCGAGCGCTGGGCGGCACTTCCGCCTTCCGCGCGACGGCGGTTCCCGCTCGTGTGCCCCGACTTCGTGGTCGAGCTGCGCTCAGCTTCTGACCCGCTCGCGGCGCTCCAGGCCAAGATGGTGGAGTACATCGACAATGGGGCCCGCCTTGGCTGGCTGCTGGACCCTGAGCGGCGGGCCGCCCACGTGTACCGCCCGGGGAGGCCGCCGCAGGTGCTGCTAGACTCGGAGGCGCTACCAGCCGACCCCAGCCTGCCCGGCTTCGTCCTGGACCTGCGCCTGATCTGGTAACCCGCGGTCCGGGGCTCGGCGTGGGCGGCGGCGGTCTGGAATACGGTACAGCTACCATGGCACATGCACGAGGGAGGCACGAAGTTATGGACACTACTCCAGTGGGCGTCGCGACACGGCGCCGCTTTCTGACGCGGTTCGGCGTCCTGGCGGGCGCCGGCCTGGCGCTGCCACTGCTGCAGGCGTGTGGCGGCGGGTCGCCCACGACCACGGCTCCGGCCGCGGCGCCGACGACGGCCGCTGCCGCCCCGACCACCGCCGCCGCTGCTCCTACCGCTGCCGCGGCTGCCGCGGCCACCGCGGCGCCTAAGCCGGCGGCCGCCGCCGCGGCGTCGCCAGCGGCAGCGCCAACCGCCGCCGCGCAGGCCGCCCCGGCAACCGTCGCCTCGCCAACCACCGCCGGCGCCGCCAGCGGCCAGGTCATCGGCCAGATCAACGTGGCCGACGCCAAGAAGTACTCCGGCCAGACGATCCACCTGGCGGTCCAGAAGCACACGGCCACCGACGCCATCCAGCAGATGAGCCCGAGCTTCGAGTCGCAGACCGGGATCAAGGTCAACTTCGAGAACATCCCACAGCAGCAGCTGAACCAGAAGCAGCTCACCGACCTCTCAACGGGCACCGGGAGCTACGACGTCATCGGCTGGTTCATGAACCCCGAGTACGTCGAGAACAACTGGATCTATCCAGTCGACGAGCTGCAGCAAGACAAGAATATCACCGACACCAAGCTGTTGGCGATGGACGACTTCTTCCCGAAGTTCCTCGAATACTACAGGTACCACGACAAACTCTGGGGGCTGCCGTTCTACGGCGAGAGCCTCATGATGTACTACAACGCCGACGAGTTCCAGAAGGTGGGCGTCGACAAGGCGCCGAATACGGTGGACGACCTCGAGGACGTCTGCAAGAAGATCAAGGCGGCCGGGCGCATGTCGGGCTTGGCGCTGCGCGGCTCGGCCGAGAACGCCGACATCTACCCGTTCCTGGCCTGGGTGTACGGCTACGGCGGCTTCTGGGTGGACCAAACGTCGAACGAGATAGGTCTCGACAGGCCGGAGACCATTGCCGCCGGCGACGCCTGGGGCCACTTCATGCGGGACTACGCGCCGCCCGATGTGGCCAACTACTTCTGGAACGAGGTCCAGCTCGCCATGCAGCAGGAGAAGGCGGCGATCATCATGGACGCGACGAACTTCGGCCCCCGCCTGGAGGACCCGGCGCAGTCCAAGATCACCGGCAAGGTCGGCTTCGCTCAGCTGCCGGAGAAGCTGGGGCCGGACGGCAAGCCGCTCGGGCCAGCCCAGACAAAGGGGCGCTTCGGGTACAGCGATGCCGCCTATGCGCTGAGCGTGCCGCGCTCGTCCAAGCAGAAGGAGGCCGCCTGGCTCTTCTCCCAGTGGGCCACCAGCCCGGACGTCATGCTGCAGACAACCCAGCTGGGGCTGCGCGCCGACCCGACGCGCCGTTCGTCGCTGGAGAGCCCGAAGTTTGCCGAGAAGTACAACTACGGCACGGGCGAGAACACCTTCGCCAAGACCCTGGCGGGTGCCTTCGACCTGGCCATGCCGAACTACTACCCGCGCCTGATCACGGGGACCGAGCTGCAAGATACGCTGGGACTCGCTCTCGGCCAGATCCTGACCGGTCAGCGCTCCGCCAAGGACGCTTTCGCCGAGGCCCAGCAGAAGAGCGTCGACATCCAGAAGAAAGCCGGCCTGCTCAAGTAAGGCCGGCTGTTCCCCCGGCTGTTCCCGCGGCCGTCCAGCCGGACGGCCGCGGGGCACGCGGCGAGTAAGGGAGAACGATGGTTACCAGACACCTGCCAGCCACGCCACCGGCGGTGCTCGCCCAACAGCGGGTGGTCCGGCGCAGCGGCGTCCGTCTTGGCGAAGTGCTGTATCTCGTGCCCGCGATCGTCCTGCTGCTCGCGATCACGGTCGTCCCACTGTTCTACTTGCTCTACAACAGCTTGACGGCCTGGGACCTGCGGCGCGCCTACCTTGGCCACACGTTCATCGGCTTGGCCAACTACGCCGCCATGTTTGGCGACGCTCTGTTCCGCGACTCGGTCCGGGTGACGCTCCTGGCCACGATCGGCGTGGTGGCCGTCGAGGGTACCCTTGGGCTCCTCCTCGCACTCCTCTTCAACCGGGAGTTCTTCGGCAAGCGGGTCGTGCGCTCGCTGTTCCTCTTGCCCCTCATCACGACGCCGATCATTGTTGGTCTCACGTGGCGCATGCTCTACAACGCCGAGTTCGGCATGATCGACTACTTCGTCCGCCTGGTGGGCATCAGCAGCCCGCCGAACTGGCTGGCCGACCCCTCGCTCGCCTTGTGGTCCATCATCCTCGCCGAGACCTGGCAGGTCACCCCGTTCGTCACCCTCATGTTCGTGGCCGGGCTGCAGGCGATCCCCACCGAGCCGTACGAGGCAGCCAAAGTGGACGGCGCCAACGCCTGGCAGCGCTTCGTCTACATCACTCTGCCGCTCCTGCGGCCGGTCATCTTCCTGGCGCTCATCTTCCGCGCCACCGACGCGGTGCGCATGTTCGACCTGATCTACGTGATGACTGGCGGCGGGCCGGCCAACGCGACGCAGACCTTGAACATGTACGTCTTCAAGGTCGGCTTCACGTTCCTGAACATGGGCTACGGCTCCGCCCTGGCCACGGTGCTGATGCTGATCTGCATCGCCATCAGCTTCCTCCTGGTGAAGTACTCGGGCATCGAGCTGGAGGTGGGCAAATGAGAGTCGGCTCGCGGACCTGGCAGACCATAGGAGCCCGCTCGCTGGACCTCCTCACCTACCTGGTCGTCTTCCTGTTCCTGTGCCCGATCCTGTGGCTGGTGTCGACAGCTTTCAAGAGCCGCACCGACGCCTTCGCCATGCCGCCAGTCTGGATCTTCACGCCCAATCTAGAAAACTTCGCCCAGGTGCTCCAGAACGAGAACTTCCTGGCCCAGTACGGGCACAGCATCATCGTGGCGTCCGCCACCACCATTCTGGCGCTCGCCACCGGCCTGCCGGCCGCCTACGCGCTGACGCGCTTCCGCCTCCCCTACAAGCGCACGCTCGGCTTCTGGATCCTGACCACCCGGCTGCTGCCGGCCATCGGCGTGCTGTTCCCGCTGTACATCATCTTCAACCAGCTCGGCCTGCTGGACACCTACCCCGGCCTGGTCGTCCTGTACCTGACCTTCTCGCTCGGCTTCGTGATCTGGATGATGCGCGGCTACCTGATGCAGATCCCGGTCGAGCTGGAGGAGGCGGCGTACGTCGACGGCGCCACGCGCCTCACGACGCTGTTCCGCATAGTGGTGCCGCTCGCCGCGCCCGGTATGGCCGCCGTCGCCGTGCTCACGTTCATCGGCGCCTGGAACGAGTTCCTGTTCGCCCTGATCTTCACCCGCGACGCGGTCAAGACGGCCCCCGTGGCCGTGGTCAGCTTCATGAGCTTCGAGGGGATCAACTGGGGCCCGCTGGCCGCGGCCGGGCTGCTCGTCCTGGCGCCGGTGTTCCTCATGTCGATCTTTGTCCTGAAGTACCTCGTCGCCGGCCTCGCCATGGGCGCCGTCAAGGAGTAGGCGCGCCCCACTACATTCGGGCCCAGGAGCCTGGATTCTGGATTAAATCAGTCGAGCCGCGACCGCAGAACGCAGAACTCGTTGCCCTCCGGGTCGGCCAGGACCACCCACGACTGCTCGCCCTGGCCGACGTCGACGTGGCGGGCACCCAGACCGACGAGCCGCTCGACCTCCGCCGGCTGGTCGGTGCCGACAGCGTTGACGTCGATGTGCAGGCGGTTCTTCACCGTCTTGGCCTCCGGCACGCGGATGAACAGCAGGGTCGGGAGCGCGCCCGCGGGGTCGGCGATCTCGATCTCGTTCCCGTGCTCAGATCGATCCTTCACCTCCCAGCCGAGCACCGCCCGCCAGAAGGTGGCCAGACGCTCGGGGTCGGCACAGTCGATGACCAGCTGGGTAAACTTGCTCGTCATGGCCGCAGTGTAGCCCCCGGCAGAGGCAAGGGAAAACGGACGGGCAAGAGAAAAGCCGACGCGCGAACGTCGGCCTTTCTGGCGGGGCAGCTACAGGGGGGCGTAGCCGCACCCGCGGGAAAGAGCGGCGGCTTCGGGGGAGGGACCGCGCGCCCTTCACACAACAGTGTGGCCGAACGACGCGGCCGGCGCCACAAATAGCGCCCAGACCTGGCGCGAGGCGTGGCGGCGGACCTACCGCCTCGACACGCGGTACGGCTCCAGCGCCTCGTAGTTCGGCTCCGCGCCGATGCCGGGCACGTTCGGTGGGCTGACCGTGCCGTCGTCGTTCACGCGCAGCGTCTGCTGGAACATCCTGCCCCACATCGGGTCGACCGAATCCCGGTAGTACTCCAGGATCAGCCCGTTCGCGATGGCCGCCACCAGGTGGACGTGGATGTCCTGCGAGCCGTGCGGCGCCACGTCGAGGTCGTGCGCCTGCGCCAGCGCCGCGACCTTCATGAACTCGGTCACGCCGCCCAGAACTTTCGCGTCGGCGTTCAGAATGGCCGCGGCGTTGTGGGCGATCAGATCGCGGAACCCGTACCGCGTGTACTCGTTCTCGCCGGTCGCGATAGGGATGGCCGTCGCCTCGGCGATCTTCCGGTGCCCGTCGTAGTCGTCCGGCGCCACTGGCTCCTCGAACCAAAAGATGTCGTACTCCTCGACGCGTCTGGCGAACTGGATCGCCTCGTAGTAGCGGTACGCGCAGTTGGCGTCGATGAGCAGCTTGACGTCCGGGCCGATCGCCTCGCGCACCGCCCTGACCCGCTCGACGTCCTCGCGGATGGGGACGCCGCCCACCTTCATCTTGATCGCCCGCGCGCCCATCTCGACGCTCTCGACCATCTCGGCTTGCAGCTCCCTCAGGCCCTTGCCCTCTTCGTAGTAGCCGCCGGCGATGTACGTCGGGACGCGGTCGCGGTAGCCGCCGAGCAGCTTGTAGAGGGGTAGACCGGCAACCTTCGCCCGGATGTCCCACAGGCCGATGTCGATGGCGCTGATGGCGCGCGTCGTCAGCCCGCGCCGACCCACCAGCTTCGGCACCCACATCCTGTGCCACAGCCGCTCCACGTCGATCGGGTCCTCGCCGATCAGCTCGGGCGTCAGATGCTCGATGGTCGCCTGCTCGATGAGGCCGGTGCCACCAAGGCCGATGCCCGTGATGCCAGCGTCGGTCTCGATCTTGACGATGCCCAGGCCGGCGTGGGTGTAGGTGTGCTTGCCGTTGCGGATGGGCTTGTGGCGGGGCCAGCGGAACTCTTCGGGCGTGATGTGGGTGATCTTCATGGGCGGCAATCGTACCGCTACACGGTCAGCGTGAAGCCGTTGATCAGGGCCAGCAGCCCGATCGCGCCCGCCGCCAGGCTGACGTACCACAGGAGGCGCATCTGCAGCAGAGCCGCGATAGCGCCCAGGCCGATGGCCACCTGGAACAGCGTGACGGAGATGGCGAAGCGGTGGTGGTGGGCGAGGTTCAGCACCGACTCATGGGTGAGATCCTGGGTCTCTCCGTTGAGGCGGTTCGCTTCGGGCTGCAGCTCGTCCTGGCGCTGCTGGCGACGGTTCGCTTCGTCCGTCGCCGCCTGGATCTCCTCGGCCGAGCCGCCCGTGTGGCGCAGAATCGTTGCCAGGGACCGCTGCTCGTACTTCTTGATGCTGTCGGCCTGGTATTCGCTCCAGGCGTCGACGGTCTGGGTCTGCCTCAGCACCGCCTGGTTCGCGGCGTACAGGGCCTCGTTGGCGTAATTGCCGGATTGGAGAGCGGCGATGGCGGCGAAGACGGCGAACAGCGCCGTGCTGACCGCCAGCGCGTCGATCCACGGCGGCCGGCGCCGTTCCTTCTTCTCACGCCCCTCCTCGAGACCCTCGCGGCGCTCCTGAATGTCTTCTTGGAGTTTGTCGGTCGGGATGTCTACGTCTTCCATCGTCTTGGGTCCTCACTGGATGTCTGAAGGTGATGCGCAAGTCGGCCCGACCGCCGCGGCGTGCTGGGCCGAAAGCTGACAGACTATAGTGGTGGCGCCTCTGCCCGGGGGGGACCGCCGCCTTCGCCAAGAAGGGGCTCGAAGCCGAGAGCCGAGAATTGGGCCCAGGGGTCGAGAGTCGAGTCGAGCATCAGGGAGGTGGCGCCGTGGACGGCTTGATGCAGGACTACCCGCTGACGCTTCAGCACGTCTTCTGGCGCCTCGAGAAGCTGTTTGGGCGCAAGGAGATCGTGTCCCGACGCGACGTCGGCGTCCACCGGTACACCTACGGCGACTGTGCCGGCCGCGTCCATCGTCTGGCGGCGGGGCTGCGGCGGCTGGGCGTCGCGCCAGGCGACCGGGTAGGGACCATCGCCTGGAACAATTACCGGCACCTGGAGCTGTACTACGCCGTCCCCTGCATGGGCGCGGTCCTGCATACGATCAATCTGCGGCTCTTCCCGGACCAGCTGCGGTTCGTCATCCGGGAGGCCGGCGACAAGGTCATCTGTGTCGACAAGACGCTCCTGCCAGTACTGGACCGCGTTGCCGGCGCCATCCCGAGCGTGGAGCACATCGTCGTGCTCGACGACGGCGGGCCTCTGCCCGACCACCATCTGGGCGAGACGCTCGACTACGAGACGCTGCTGGCCTCCGAGTCCGGCGACTTCTCCTGGCCGCGCCTCGACGAGCGGTCGGCCGCTGGCATGTGCTACACGTCGGGCACCACCGGCGAGCCGAAGGGAGCCGTCTACTCGCACCGCTCCCAGTTCCTGCACACCATGGGCGCCCTGCAGCGGGACTGCCTGTCCGTCTCGGAGCAGGACGCCGTGCTGCCCGTCGTCCCGATGTTCCACGCCAACAGCTGGGGCATCCCGTACATGGCCGGCATGGCCGGCGCCAAGCTCATCTTCCCCGACCGCTTCATGGGCGACGGACAGGTCCTGCTGGACCTGGCGACGACCGAGGAGGCGACGGTCCTCGCCGGCGTGCCGACTATCTGGATCAACCTGCTGGCGACCATGGAGAAGACCGGCGCCCGCCTGCCGAAGGTGCACACCGTCGTCTGCGGCGGCTCCGCCGTCCCGCGCGCGCTGATGGAGGGGATGGATCGCGTGGGACTGCGCGTGGTCCAGGCCTGGGGCATGACGGAAACGTCGCCCCTGGGCACGATCGCGCGCCCACGGAGCTGGCACGGCGCTGACGACGAGCTCGCCGTCCGCCTGACGCAAGGGCCGCCGGTCCCCGGCGTGGAGGCCCGCATCGTCGACATCGCCAGCGGCGCGGAGCTCCCCTGGGACGGCGTCCTGTTTGGCGAGCTGCAGGTGCGCGGCCCGTGGATCGTCAGCGGCTACTACAACGACGCCGAACCGGGGAAGATCACGCCAGATGGCTGGTTCCGCACCGGCGACGTGGCCACGATCCACCCTGACGGCTTCGTCGCCATCGTGGACCGGACGAAGGACGTGATCAAGTCCGGCGGGGAGTGGATCTCGTCGGTCGAGCTGGAGAACGCGGTGATGGCCCACCCCAAGGTGCTCGAGGCGGCCGTGATTGGGCTGCCGCACAGCAAGTGGCAGGAGCGACCGGTGGCCTACGTGGTGCCGCAGGTCGAGTACGCGGGCCAGGTGACCGAGGCGGAGGTGCTCCAGTTCCTGGCCGACAAGGTGGCCTCGTGGTGGCTGCCGGACGAGGTCCGCTTCATCTCGGAGATGCCGAAGACCTCGGTAGGCAAGTTCGACAAGAAGGCGCTGCGCGCCGCCGCCGAGCCCATCCACGAGCCGTCGCTGGCATCTCAGGAGGGATGATCGCTGCCATGGCTTACAGCTTCTCTGACCTGGTCACCGATGGCATGGACGTGTACGACGCCGACGACCAGAAGGTCGGCACAGTGGCCGACGTGTTCGACGCGACCGCGCGCGACACCTCGAACAGCGGCGGGGGCTACTTGCGGGTGCCCACCGGCTTCCTCGGCCTCGGCAAGGAGCACCACATCCCGTTCAGCGCCATCCGTAACGTGGTGGGTGAGCGCATCTACCTGAGCGTGGTGAAAGGGGACCTGGACAACCTCGGCTTTGCCGAGGCGCCCATGGAGAGGACCGACTTCTCGGACGAGCCCGGCGACGGGCCTGGCGACGAGCCCCGGTCCGCGGCGGACGCGAGCGGCCCGCTGCCGCGCCGCGCCGACGACGGCCGACGCACGCTGCATCTCCGCCAGGAGCAGCTCGTCGTCCGCAGGCAGTCAGGGCTGGTGGACGAGAGCGGTCGACGCCCCCAACGCGCCCCCGAACCGGAGCCGGAGCTGGAGCCGCGGGGTACTCTGGTGCCGCTCACCCGCGACGAGGTGCGGATCGAGCGGGGGTCGGCGGACGCCGCGCCGCCAGAGCGGCCCCTCTGGTCCACGAGCGTGACCATCACCGTGCCGCTGCGCGAGGAGCAGGTGACCGTCCAGAAGCGCATGGTAGTGTACGAGGAGATCGATATTGGCAAGCGCACGGTGCGGACTATGAGACGCCTCACCGACACCGTCCGGCGTGAGGAGGTCGTCGTGGAACAGCAGGGCAACGTCGAGATGAGGGACGAGCGGGCTCCTCGCGCCCGCGGCGTGGGGAGCCCGGGCTGACGATGCGCATCGGCTACAACACGTGGAGTATGGCCACTGTGCCGTACCAGGTCTTCGTTCCGAAGCTCGCTGACATCGGCTACACGGCCCTCGCCGTGAGCGTCGTCCCGGGTTACATGATCGGGGGCTCGTACGTTCCGAACGCCGCCGACCTGGCGGCGCTGACGCCTGACGACCGCCGGCGCCTGAGAGCGGCTGTCGAGGAGCGCGGTCTCGAGCTGGCCTCGGTTGTCGGCAACCAGTCCCTGATGGAGTCGGACGAGGAGAAGAGCGCCGGCTATCTCCAGCGGCTGCGCGACACGCTCGACTTCTGTGTCGAGGTGGCGCCTCGCGGTGGCCCAGCGCCCACCCTGAACACCGGCGCGGCCGGGCGCTGGGCAGAGTTCGAGGCGAAGAAGGGGATGCTCGTCGACCGGCTGGGCGCTCTGACCCAGTACGCCCGCCAGCGCGGGGTGGTCATCTGCATCGAGCCGCACGTCGGCGGCGCCATCGACACACCGGAGCGGGCGGAGTGGCTGGTCAGGGCGGTGAACGACGACCACTGCCGGCTGGACTTCGACGTGAGCCACTTCGAAGTGGCCGCCATACCGCTCGAGGAGAGCGTCCCGCGCCTTGTGCCTCTCGCCGGGGCGGTGGAGATCAAGGACCAGAACTACCGCTACCTTGACGAGCCGGCGCGTGACGGCTGGCGCATCGAGGGCAACGGGCTGGGCCGAACGACGGCGCCCAACGGCCGGAGCCTTGAATTCCAGTTCCTGCTGGGCGGCGAAGGCGACTTCGACCTGCCAAAGTACCTGCGCCTGATGCACGAGCAGGGGTACACCGGCGCCGTTGGCTTCGAGGCGAGCGTGCAGTGCCAGGCGCGCCCCGGCTACGACGCCCTGGCGGCAGCCGAGAGCACCTACCGCTGGATGGCGGACGGCTGGCAGAAAGCCGGCATCCCACTGACCTGACGTCTCGGAGACGTCCTGAGCAGGTGGTCATAGTCTTGCTCGATTCCGATCAGCTGAGCTCCACCTGCTCAGGCCCTTGCCTTCGTTCGCGCTACGCGCTTAGAGGAGAGCAACTAGATGGCTTCCGAACCTGTGAGGCTGGCGATCGTCGGGTGTGGTGGGATGGGGCGGCGGCATCTTGCCGGCCTGGCTGAGCTGAGCCGCACCAAGCACATGAACCTCGAGCTGGTCGCGGTGTGCGACCTGAACGAGGCCAACGCCGAGTCCCTGGCCGACGAAGCGCACGAGCTGCTGGGCGCGCGGCCGCGGGTCTTCACCGACGCCACCCGCATGGTGAGGGAGAGCGACGGGCTGGAGGCGGCCGACTGCACCACCGACACCGGCTCGCACCACGTCGCCGCCACCCAGCTGCTCGATCTTGGCCTCGACACCATGTGCGAGAAGCCGCTGGCGCTGACCATGCGCGGCTGCAACCGCATCATGGGCGCGGCGCAGCGGTCCGGGCGGCTGCTCTCCGTGGCCGAGAACTACCGGCGCGACCCGATCAACCGGCTGGTGCGCGCCCTGCTGAACGACGGCGCGATTGGCGACCGCCAGTTCATCATGGAGACCGACGTTGCCGGCCAGAACAGCATCTTCATCACGCCCTGGCGGCACATGAAGCTGACGGGCACCATCACGCTCGACGCGGGCGTCCACAACGCCGACATCCTGCAGTACTACTTCGGCGACGCGGCCAGCGCCTTCGGCCAGGTGCGGCTGTACGAGAAGACGCGCGTCCGGCGCAACACGGCCGGGCCTGGCGGCTTCTACGAGAAGTGGGCGGCCAACATGCCCGAGAGCATCCAGCCGACAGGCGAGGACGCCATCTTCGGCATGATCACCTTCGAGAACGGCACGCTCGGCCAGTGGGTGAACCACCACGCGGGCCACGGCCAGCCGCTGCACCAGCGCGTCGTCTTCGGCACGCGCGGCTCGATCACCGCGCCCGGCGATCGCAACGGCCGCCCTGTCCAGCTCCACCTGGACGACGGGACGGTGGTGAACGACCAGCGGATCCTGGACTACGCGCCGAGCTACCGCCTGGAGCCAGCCGCGGCAACGCTCTTCGGTGGCGAGCGCGTCTGGACCTACCAGTTCGACTTCCCGACGACTGACCGCAAGATCCTGGCGCTGGAGTACTACGAGCTGGCGACCTGCATCCGCGACGGCCGCCAGCCCGAGGTGACGGGCGCCGTGGCGCGGCGGGACGTGGCCCTGGTGTACGCCCTGTTCGAGTCGGACCGCGCCGGCCGGCCGGTGACGATCGCCGAGGTGGAAGCGGGCACAGTGGACGCCTACCAGCGCGAGATCGACCAGCACCTCAAGCTGCTCTAGCGAGCTGTCAGCTATCAGCCATCAGCTAGAGAAGCGCACCGGCGTGCTGGGGCCAAGCGCAGCGGGCCACACTCCGCGGTGCGTTCTGACGGCTGACAGTTGACGGCTGATTGCTCGTATAGCTGACGGCTCGTCTCGTCAGCCGTCGAGGCCGAGGATCTCGCGCGCTCGGGCGGCGTCGTCGGCGCGGACGCGTAGCTCCTGGGGCGCCAGGTCGGTCGTGACCCAGCGCGAGCCGGCGGTCAGGTGGAAGAGAACCGCGCGAACGCCCTCGCTCTTGAGCAGCTCGAGCCACATCTGGGCCTCCAGACCGCTCCCGTAGCGAGCGATGGCGACCTCCTCGACCGGCTGCCCCACGGGCTCGCGGACGGCTGGCGGCAGAGCGTCGACCAGCGCCGACCCGCAATCAGGACAGGTCTCACAAGCAGGCTGGTACTCGTAGCGACAGAGCGGACAAACAGGCATGGGACGAGCTCTCAGCTCTCAGCTCTCAGCTCTCAGCTCTCAGCTAGAGAGGCGTGCGGCGGTGTCGCACCCAGGCCCACCGGGCCACTTTCCCGAGGGGTGCTGACGGCTGATAGCTGACGGCTGACAGCTCGTGTAGCTGACGGCTCGTTAGAACCACGTATGGCACCACGGCGCGACGGTCCACCGGAACAGCGCGTCGGCGCGGTCCAGCGCGCCAGGCGTGTGCTCCTCCGCCAGGCCGGCGTCGGCCAGCTGGCGCAGCGAGGCACCGCCCAGGCTGATCGAGCCCAGCGTGGCCACGGGCACTGTGACGTCGGCCACCTGGGACGTCGTCGTGCACTGGGCGCCGTCCGGCCCGCCGTGCAGCAGGAATCGGCCGCCGGCGAAGCCCAGCGCGTCCACCACCTCCACCACCACGCGCCCCTCGGACAGGTAGCGCCGCCGCGACAGGACGCCGGCCACGTCCAGCACCCGCACCCAGAGGAAGTCCGCCCGACTGACCTGGCGAACGGCGCGGCCATCCTTCAGGTACCAGGACAGAGGCTCCTGCACTGACCGGTCCTCGGCGCGCACGGTTCGCACCAGGTCCACCTCGCAGCAGAACTGCCAGAGGCGGCCGTACGCCTGCGCCGTGGTGGCCACCAGGTCGTACACCACAAGTGTGCTGTCCGACCGCCGCTCGGCCCACACGGGCTCCACGCGGTAGCGGACGTAGCCGCTCGGGTCGCCGGCTGCGTCGCGGCACAGCGCGATGAGGCCGGCTGGCGGGAAGGAGGGCGGAACGTCGACGAGGCGCAGGGCGCCATCCCACCAGCCGTCGCTTCGGTGAAGCGCTCCCGGCTGCGTCACCCGGAACTGGTCGTACAGGGACTGGGCGATGTCCCGGACCGCTGCTGGCGCCATGAGCTCCATCGTGCTGGCGCCTGGCCGGCTGAACCTGGCCCGGGCAGCGTCCACGGTGTAGGTGGCGTGCTCGGTGGCCACCCCATACCCGAACCGGCCGTAGATCGGGTACTCGGACGCGATCAGGATGCTCACCGGGTCGCCCCGCTCGGCGGCGGCGCGCAGGTCGGTGCCGATCATCTGGGTGAGGATGCCGCGGCGGCGGTGGGTGGGCAGCACGGCGACGGCGCTGACGGCGTCCGCCGGGATGGTCCCGCCCGGCAGGGTGAGCTCCGTCGCGAAAGACCGTGCGGTGCCGACGATCCGGCCGTCGTCGAAGGCGCCCCAGGCGCGGTGGAAGTCGGTTTGGGAGCGCCGAAAGTCGGCAACCTGCTCGGCCGGCCGCTCCTGGTGGAACGCCTGGTCGGTCACCGCGATCCATGCGGCGAACTCAGCTGGCGCAATCGTTCGGATGGTCGGCGCCACCGCGCTACCCCCTTCGGCTCGTCGTCATAAGGACGCGGACGCGAGCTCTAGCTCGAGCCAGGCCTCGCCCAGCGGCTCGTTCGCGATGGCCACTGTGTCCCCGGGCTCCAGCCAGTGCGTCTGCACCAGGCTGCCAAGCAGGACGACCTCACCCGCTCGCAGGGCCAGGCCCCGGTCGGCCATGCTGTTGGCGAGCCAGACCAGCGCGTCGAGCGGGTGGCCCAGGATGTCGGTCCCGGTACCCGAGCCAACCGTCTCGCCACCGATGCGCATCGTCGCCGTGACCGAGGCAAGAGCGAAGGGGTCGAACCCGTCATGGGGACGGCCGAGCACGCAGCCGGCGCCAAAGAAGTCGTCGGCAATCAGGGTGGGCGTGTCGAGCGAGCGGTAGTCGACGTAGCGGTCGTCCACCACCTCGATCGCCGCCATGCAGGCGCGCACCGCCGCTGCCACCCGGGCACGGTCGTACGGCGCGCCGGCCGGCGGGAGGTCGGCCCGCAGCGCCACAGCGATCTCGCACTCCACGCCGACGCGGATGCACTGGTCGCGCGGCAGTGTGCCGCGCTCGTGCTGCACCGTCGAGGCGAACAGGCCGCCGGCGCACGGGTTCGGGATGCCCAGGTACGCCTGCATCACCGGCGTGGTGCAGCCGATCTTGTACCCGACGACCTCGCCCCAGCCGGCCGCCGTCAGGCAGCGGTGCAGCGCCGCCTGCACGCCGTAGGCTTCGCGCTCGTCGGCCGGCGCACAGGCGGGCGGAAAGCGCTCGAATGGCGTCCGCCGCGTGCGCGCCTGGCAGAGCAGCCGCGCCGCCTGCTCGATCGTCGGCTCATCACTGCTCATGCCGTCGGTTCCTGGGAGCGTCGCACGCGCCTAAGCGTAGCTCATCATTCGCCTATGCTGAGGCAAGGTATGCGCCGCGCCACCGCCCGGGCAGCCCTGCTCGCTTCGCCTTACCCGCTGCTCGTCCGCACCAGCATCGCGCTCGGCTTGCTCGCCGGCTTCAGTCTCGGGCTGTACCTGATCCTGGGCTTCGGCTTTGGGCTGCCGCTCTCGACCGGCACCCCGGCGCTGATCCAGGCGCACGGCCAGATCCAGGCGCTGGGGTTCGTCACCCTGTTCATCATGGCGGTCGGCGTTCAGCTGTTCCCGCGGTTCCACGGCTCGCGCCTGGACCAGCCCACGTGGGTGTCGCTCGGCGGCCTGGGCCTCGCCAGCGGCGTCGTGCTGCGCGCGCTGAGCCAGCCCTTGCCGCCGTCGACAGTGCGCAGCGCGGCGCTTCTGGCAAGCGCGCTGCTCGAGCTCGTCGGGGCCATTCTGGCCGTCCGCGCCTTCGCCCGGGTCTTCCGCCACAGTGTCTCGCCGCCCTCGGGCGGCTGGGCGGCCGTCTTGCCGGCGACGCTCGGCGGCAGCCTGTTCGCGGCCCTGCTGCTCAACGTGTACGGCTCTGGCCTGCTCGCGGTCGGCAACGCGATCGTGCCGCTGCCGCAGGACGAAGCCCTGCTGCATCTGGAGCTGTGGGGATTCGCCGCCTCCATGGTGCTCGTCGTCTCCGGCCGCGTCTTCCCCCGCTTCCTGCTGCTCCGGCCAAGCTACGGGCGCCTGCTGCAGCTGTCCCTGGTGCTGTGGGCGGCCGGCAACGCCGCCGTGCCCGTCAGCTGGCTGGTAGCCGGTCGGCTGCCCCTTGTCCGCGCCGCGGCCGCCGCCGCTCAACTGCTGGGCGCGCTGCTGTTCGTGGTCGGGCTGCGGCTGTACGAGATGCCGCTCCGCGCCAGCGGCACACCCCACGTCACGAACCCCACCAGGCTATGGGCGCGGTGCGCCTTTGGGTTCCTGCTGGCCGCCGCGGCCATCGACCTCGGCGTCGCCCTGGCGGAGGCCGCTGGTGGAGGCGCCGCGCCCTTTACCAGCCTGTCGGCCGCTCGCCACGCTCTCGCCCAGGGGTTTCTGCTCCCCATGATCATCACCATGGCGTCGCGCATTCTGCCCGGCTACTCGGGCGACATGATGCGCCACCCGCGCCTGTTGGCCGCCCTGGTGTGGACGCTTCTCGTCGGCGCGGCGCTCCGGTCGGTCCCGGAGCTGGTCGGTGGGTACGCCGGTGGCTGGGGATCGCTGGTGGGCGTTGGCGGCACGGTCGGGACGCTCGCCTTCGTGGTGTTCGGGGTAGGCCTGTGGCGGGCGACGGGCCGCGGCCCGCACACCTGACGCCCGCCACGGAGAATGCCGCCGCGGCGCCGGCTACTGTGACGCCGCGTGACGCCGCCGCGACGCCCGGCCCCCATACTGGAGGGCGGCGGGCGGGGGTTGGCGGGCCCGCTCCTGGCGCGGGCGCGCACGCGGCCGGCGCGGAATCGGCCGGCCGGAGTACCCACTTCGCGTAGAATGTGATCTGTGTTTACACCCTTCCCGGCCCGCCGCCAGGCGAAGCCGAACGGGGTGGTAGAGACCCTGTCCGCCGGCTACGCCGCCATCAACCACCAGCTGTGGATCCTGCTGATCCCCATCGCGCTGGACGTGTTCCTGTGGCTCGGCCCGCACGTGTCGTACTCCCCCCTGGTCGACCCAGCGCTGGCCCGTGGCTCCGCGTGGGTCCGCCAGATCGGCGCCGTCTCCCGTCGTGCACCGTCCAGCCCTGAGCTGAACGCAAACGGGAACGGGAACGCGAATGGAAGCGTCAGCGTCGACGACGTGCGCCAGTCGCTCATGAGCCTCGCCACCGACACGAACGTTCTCAGCCTGCTTGCCCGTGGCCCCCTGACGCTGCCCAGCGTCGCCGTCCTGCTTGGAGGCATCGGCGCGTTGTCGTTCGTGACGGGCTGGCGCGAGGGCGTGGCGCTGCTCGTCGGCAGCCTGCTCGGGGGCCTGCTGATCGGCGGCTTCTTCTACGCGGCCATCGCTCAGCAGGTGCGCGGCGCGGGCACGAACCCGGTCGCGGCTGGTCTGAGCGTGCCGCGCTCCCTGGTGCGTGTCCTCGGCCTGCTCTTCGTGCTGCTCGGTTTTGGGCTGCTCCTGGGACTGCCCGTGCTGGTGGTGGTCGGCGTCATGGCGCTCGTGGCGCCGGTGCTTGCCGCGTTCGGAGTGGCGCTGGCGATCGTGGCGCTGCTGCTGGTCGACATGTACCTGTACTTCGCGCTCAACGCGATCTTCGTCTCCCGGGTGGGGCCGCTCGCCGCGGTTCAGCGGAGCGTCGCCGTCGTGCGCAAGCATCTGTGGCCCACTGTGGCGCTGGCCCTGCTCAGCTGGGTCATCCTGGCCGGCATGGACCGGGTGTGGGAGCTCCTGGCGGCGAACGTCCAGGCGCCGTTCGGCGTTGCCCTCGGAATGCTGGGCAACGCGTACATCGCGAGCGGGCTGATCGCCGCGAGCATGATTTTTTACCATGAGCGCGCCAACCCCGGGGTCGGCAGCCTCCTAGCCGCCGGCGTCGCCGCCGGTTAGCTGGAGAGCGGAGACAACAGTGGCACTACCTGCAGAACGAGACATCCGAGAAGAGCCCGTAGCCCTCGACGGCACAGTTGACGGGATGGTCGATGGCGTCGGCGAGGGCACCAACGAGACCTCGGCCGAGTACACGGCCGAGAACATCGAGGTTCTCGAGGGGCTGAAGGCCGTGCGCAAGCGGCCGGGCATGTACATCGGCAACACCGATCTGTACGGCCTGCACCACATGATCTACGAGCTCGTGGACAACTCCGTGGATGAGGCGCTCGCCGGCCACTGCGATACCATCCACGTCACTATCCACCAGGACAGCTCCGTGACGGTTACCGACAACGGCCGCGGCATCCCCGTGGACGTCCAGCGGCAGCTGAACAAGTCGGCCCTGGAAGTCGTCATGACCGTCCTGCACGCGGGCGGCAAGTTCGGCGGCGGCGGCTACAAGGTCTCCAGCGGGCTGCACGGCGTGGGCGCCAGCGTCGTCAACGGCCTGAGCGAGTGGATGCGCGTCGAGGTGCGCAAGGACGGTGGCCTGTACCGGCAGGAGTACCGCGAGGGCGTACCCCTGACGCCGGTCGAGCGCCTCGGCGACACCGACGAGCGGAATGGCACCACTATCTCCTTCCTGGCGGACCGGACCATCTTCACCACGCTGGACTACCAGTTCGATACCCTGGCCCAGCGCTTCCGTGAGATGGCGTACCTGACCAAGGGGCTGACGCTCACGCTCGTGGACGAGCGGCCAGGCGAGGAGGAGGAGCGCGAGGCGACCTTCTACTTCGAAGGCGGCATCGTATCTTTCGTGCGGCACCTCAACCTGAGTCGCGAGCCGCTGCACCCGCGCCCGTTCTACGTCGAGCGGCGCGTCGGCGACACGACCATCGAGGTCGCCCTCCAGTACAACGACAGCTTTGCCGAGAGCGTCTACACGTTTGCCAACAACATCAACACGGTGGACGGCGGCTCGCACCTCAGCGGCTTCAGGTCGGCGCTGACCCGCAGCCTGAACGACTACGCGCGCAAGTCGGGCGTCCTGAAGGAGGCGGACGCCAACCTGACGGGCGAGGACGTCCGCGAAGGCCTGACAGCTGTCATCAGCGTGAAGGTGCTCGACCCCCAGTTCGAGAGCCAGACGAAGAACAAGCTGAACAACACGGAAGTGGGGCCGGCCGTCCAGACGGCGGTGAACTCCGGGCTGGACCAGTTCCTCCAGGAGAACCCGTCGGACGCCCGCCGCATCATCGACAAGTGCCTCACGGCGGCGCGGGCGCGCGAGGCGGCGCGCAAGGCGCGCGACCTGGTCATTCGCAAGAGCGCACTGGAGGGGCTGACCCTACCGGGCAAGCTGGCCGACTGCACCGAGAAGGACCCGCGGCGGTGCGAGCTGTTCCTGGTGGAGGGCGACTCGGCCGGCGGCTCGGCCAAGCAGGGGCGCGACCGGCGGATGCAAGCCATTCTGCCGTTGCGCGGCAAGATCCTGAACGTGGAGCGCGCCCGCGAGGACAAGATCCTGGCCTTCGAAGAGATCAGGGCTCTCATCACGGCGCTCGGCGCCGGCACCAGCGAGACGTTCAACACGGACAAGCTGCGCTACCACCGCATCATCATCATGACGGACGCGGACGTCGACGGCGCGCACATCCGGACGCTGCTGCTGACGTTCTTCTTCCGCCAGATGCGGAACATCATCACCAACGGCAACCTGTACGTCGCCCAGCCGCCGCTGTACCGCGTGCAGTACGGCAAGGAGAACTACTACGCCTACACCGAGCCGGAGCGGGACCTGGCGGTGGCCGAGATCAAAGAGAAGAACAAGAACGCCCGCGACATCCACGTGACCCGCTACAAGGGCCTGGGCGAGATGAACCCCGAGCAGCTGTGGGAGACGACGATGAACCCGGCGACGCGCACCCTGCTCCAGGTGAGCCTAGACGACGCGGCCACGGCGGACGAGATCTTCGACATGCTGATGGGCGAACAGGTCCCCCCGCGCAAGAAGTTCATCCAAACCCACGCCCGCTACGTCCGCAACCTGGACGTCTAAGTGCAAACCGCTAATTCAGTCGGCATGAATCGGGCTCGATTTGAGTTCAAAGTCGGGCTTCGCACGCCTGTTTTTCACGCCGCAAGCATTTAGGCCGGATCCGTCATGGGACGGCAAGGCAGGCACTGCGGTTAGGGGCTCGAGCGCCTCGGTGGTACAAGCCCGGGCGGGCATCTGGCGCGAGGTCCCAACTCACACGGCTCGCCTACGTATAGTCGAAGCCTGTTATACGCCGGCGCCTGCCCGCCGGGATTTAGCACGAACCGGTCCGCGGCCCGTATAGCCGCGCCGGCCGGTGGCGAGCGTGTGACGCTCAGGTGACGCCCCAGGTTGTACATTCGAACACGTGAGCGACACCGCCGCCGAGGGCCTGCTGACGTGGGCCGGAGGCCGTCGCTGGACGACCATCTACGCCGATCCGCCCTGGCCATTCGTCAACTCGACGGGCAAGATTGCCCCGCAGCACGAACGCCTCTGGCGCTACGCCATCATGAGCATGGAGGACATTCAAGCGCTGCCCGTGGCCCAGGTCGCTCAGGAGCGGTCGCACCTGTACCTCTGGTGCCCAAACGCAATTCTGCCCGAGGGACTGGAGACGCTGCGGCGCTGGGGCTACACCTACAAGGGCAATCTCGTCTGGCACAAGGTACGCAAGGATGGCCGGAGCGACGGCCGCGGCGTCGGCTTCTACTTCCGGAACGTCACCGAGATGGTGCTCTTCGGCATCAAGGGGAAGGGCATGCGCACCCTGGCGCCGGCTCGCAGCCAGGTCAACGTGCTGGCTACCCGCAAGCGCGAGCACTCGCGCAAGCCTGACGAGCTACGGACCACCTTCATCGAGAGGTGCTCGCCCGGCCCATACGTGGAGTTGTTCGCCCGTGGGCCCATCGGTCGCCCGCACTGGGACGCCTGGGGATACGAGGCCCACGTCGAGCGCGCGGAGGAGCGGGTCCACCGGATGTATCGAGGCGGCCCCGTCGAAACGCTGCAGGCGAAGCTGGGGCTGGAGCTGGAGGCGGCGGCCGCAGCCGGCTAGCGTCGGCGCGGACGAGAGAGGGTATCTATGAGCGGCTTCCGCAAGTTCCTGTTGCGTGGCAATGTCGTGGACCTCGCCATCGCCGTAGTCATTGGTGCAGCCTTCGGCACCGTGGTGCAGGCGCTGGTCAAGGACCTGATCACGCCGCTGATCGGTGCCATCGGCGGCACGCCCGACTTCTCGGCGCTGTTCTTCACTATCAACAACAGCCACTTTCTGATCGGCGACTTCGTCAACGCGCTGCTGTCGTTCATCCTGATCGCCGCCGTGGTCTACTACTTCGTGGTCCTTCCGGTCGGTCGGTTGATGGCGCGCTTCAGCCCCGAGCCGCCCGCGCCCGCCCCGACACGCGAATACTCGGAATGCTTGAGCAAGATCCCCGTCGCAGCACGCCGTTGTGCCTTCTGCGCCGCACCGGTCGCTGACACGCCAGCCCGCTGAGTACAGCGTCTCGGAAGTTCCGAGCCCTATCGGCCCTCTCATGGTGAGTTTGTCGAACCAGAGCGGGAAGCGCTTCTCGCCCTTCGACAGGCTCAGGACGAGCGGATACTCGGTGGCCTGCCAATAGGCATCGAAACTTCTGGGACGCACCACTAAGCCATGGGCAGCGCCCCGGGCTGGGTGCGCGCTCACGTGGTGCGCTGGCACCAGGCCAGCACGTCCGCGAAGCGGTGCTCGACGAGAGCCCCAAAGAGAGGATGGCGCGACAGACGCGTGCGGACGAAGGCAGGGCCTGTCAGCCCGCACAGAAAGCGCGCCTGCTGCCGTGGGTCGCCGAGCGCGTCCGCGTGCGTGGCGCGCAGCGTGACGAACACGCCAGCGTCAACCTCCTCCTCAATAGGCGCCGGCCGAGGCGCCGGCGGCAAGGACCCGGCCTGGCCAGTCTCGCAGAACGCGCAGTGGCCACAGGGCGCCGCCAGCTGCTCGCCGAAATACCCCACCAGAGCTTGCGTCTGACAGCCAGGGTGCTCGGCCAGCGCCAGTACCTGCTGGATTCGGGCGACCTCCTGCTCCTCGCGACGCGCAAAACGTTCGGCCAAGGTGGTGACGAGCGCGTCCCGGTCACCCGTCCCACTGTCCACGCGCGTGAAGCGCAGGCGCGGTTCGCTGGCGCGGAGCTCCACGAGCCCCTGCTCCTCCAGGTAGTGGAGAGCGCGCAGGACGCGTTCGCGGTCCTCGCCGAGCCTGGTGGCGACGGCGGCCGGGTCGAGGCCGTACCACACGCGGCCTCGCTTCGCCGCCCCAAAGACGGCCTCGAGGAATCGCCGCCGCTCACCGGCGAAGCGCCCCAGGGTGTCCTCGATCGGGACGAGCGGCTTGGCTTCGTACCCGGCGTAGAAAGGTGTGCCCTGGCGCAGGACGCCATGCAGCTCCAGGTAGACCAGGATCGTCCTCAAAACCAGTTGGCGCACGTCATGCCGCGCGGCCAGGTCGGCCACGCTCACGTCGAACGTGGGGCCAGCCGCGAGCAGCTCGGCGACGACCGCTCCGAGCGCAGCGGGCGTCGGCGTGTCACCGTAGGCAAAGTTCTCGAGCGTGGGGACGTCGGCCGAGCACGCCAGCATCTCGACGATGGAACGCTGTCCGTCACGGCCGGCGCGGCCGATCTCCTGGCTGTAGCTCTCCAGGCTCTTCGGCAGGTTGAAGTGGTAGACGTAGCGCACGTTGGCCTTGTCGATGCCCATGCCGAAGGCGATTGTGGCGACGACGATGGCCGAGTCCGAAGCGGTCCACCAGTCCTGCACGGCGGCGCGGCTCTCGGCATCCATGCCGGCGTGGTACGCCCGCGCGGGGAGACCTTCGCGGGTCGACAGCCGGTCGGCGACCCACTCGGCCGTCTTCTGGAGGGTGACGTACACGATCGTCGGACCTGGCGGACGGCTCCGAAGTCGCTCGATGAGGGCGGCCGCGCGTTCCTGGGCTGCCACGGGCGTCGGGTACAGGACGAGGTTCGGTCGGTGGAAGCCGGTGACGACCGCGCATTCGGCGGGGATGTGAAAGGCGGCGCAGATATCGCCAACGACAGCGGGGGTGGCCGTCGCGGTCAGGGCCAGGACGCGCTCGGCCCTCAGCTCGCGGGCGGTCTCGGCCAGCTTGAGATAGTCGGGCCGAAAGTTGTGGCCCCACTCCGAGATGCAATGCGCCTCGTCCACGGCGAACAGCGCGATCCGTGCCGCCCGCAGATCGTCCAGAAACCGCTCGTTGTTGAAGCGCTCGGGCGCCACGTACAGCAGCCGCGTGGCTCCGGAGCGCAGCCGTTCGGTAACCTGCCGCGTCTCGACTGCGCCAAGCGACGAGTCGAGGCGATCCGCCAGAATGCCGATACGCCGCAGGTAGTCGATCTGGTCCTTCATCAAGGCGATGAGCGGCGAAACGACCAGAGTGACGCCGTCGAAGAGCAACGCTGGCAGCTGATAGCAGAGTGACTTGCCGCCGCCGGTGGGAAAGACGGCCAGCGCCGCTCCATGCGTGCCGAGCGCACCGATCACCTGCCGTTGGCCGGGGCGGAAGCTCCGCAGTCCAAACCGCGCCCGCAGCAGGTTTTCGAGCTCGGCCTCTTCGTCCCAAACAGCCGAACGCATGTTCTGCATGCTAGCAGTCCGGATACGGCCGCCGCCGGAAGATGGGTACTGCGCGAGCCGGGTGTCGAGAGGCTTGTCCTGGTCGCCAGTCCGGCCATCGACGCTCAGCGCATCCGGAGGGCAGCCCGCGCGCTCGACGCGGCGATGTGAAGGTGGCTACCTCAGGGCGGTCCGAGTAAGACGGAATGATGAAGTTCCGCGATGTCACGCTGACCTTGTTCACATGGAGGGCCTGGCCTGGGCGTGGCGATCGACTTTGACCGGATCGCCCGGCTGCAGGTTGCGGTGCTTGCGTAAGACTTTAACTCAGACTCAAACGTAGGACGCTATCGCGCAACCGCGCCGCTCACAACTTCTCAGGGCGGGCTACGCCATCTCCTGGACGTTCTCCTGCGGGAGCGGCTCCTCGACAAAACTGATGTTGTAGTGTTCCAGCGCGCGGGTCACGCGCACGGCATCCCCGATGTTGGCGAATGCAGCGTTGTAGTCCAGGTAGATATCCACGTCGGGTCCAACGGCATCGCGCACAGCGGCGACGTAGTCCACCCCGTCATGCAGAACCTGGTTGTCGAGGCGGTGCGCATCCAGGCCAGGCTGACGGTTGAACGGGCACACCGAGGAGCTTCCCTTTCAGGTCCCAGAGAGCCATCTCGACGGCGCTGATGGCGCTCTGAAGGACCGCCCCACCCGTCCAGACGGCGCCGCGGTACAGCGTCTCGTAATGCCGCTCGATGCGGGTCGGGTCCTGGCCGACGAGGTACCGCTTGAGCTCACCGACGACCGCCTCAGCACTTTGTTCACGACCTTCAAGCGAGCCTTCGCCCAGTCCATGCACGCCCTAATCCGTCTCGATCTTGACAATGAGCCAACCCCACCGCGAGCCTCCGACCAGGAATGTTCTGATGTCCGTCACGCGGGGCGCTGTCATGCTCGTCGAGGATTCAGTGTATCAACGCGTTGTCATCAATGGCCCGCGACCAGGACACCGCTTGTGAGAATCGCAACCTCACATGTGGCCGGTTGGGGGCGTTTACCCAGTGTGAGTGTGAGACGAGAACCCTTCGAAGTGGTCGTGGCCAGGTACGGGCCGGCGGTGCTGCGCGTCTGCCGCGCCGTCCTCGGCCCCTCGGCCGCCGACGACGCCTGGTCGGAGACGTTCCTGTCCGCGCTGCGGGCCTACCCGACGCTACGGCCGGACAGCAACATCGAAGCCTGGCTGGTCACCATCGCCCACCGGAGGGCCATCGACCATCTGCGCGCTGAATCGCGACAGGCAATCACCGTCCCAGAGCTGCCCGAGCCAGCGAACCGGGACGGCGTGCCCGGCGGCTGGGAGTCTGACCTGTGGGCGGCGTTGCACGCCCTCCCGCCCAAGCAGCGTCAAACCGTCGCCTACCACTACCTCGCCGGCCTGCCGTACGCCGAGATAGCGACGATCCTGGGCGGGAGTCCGGCCGCGGCCAGGAGAGCGGCCGCCGACGGCATCGCCGCGCTACGCAAGACCTACCTGGAAGGAGACGCCCGATGACGACCGTGCGAACGACTCTTGTGGACTCTGGTGGCCTGTTCGCCGCGCTGCCCGAGGTCGACGACGAGGCTCAGCGACGGCTGCACGCCCGCCTGGTGACGGCCGCGACCGAGGCCGGGATTCTCGATGTCGCCTACCGCACGATCGACACCCCTGTTGGCCCGCTGTTGCTGGCGGCGACTGACAAGGGCCTGGTCCGCGTCGCCTACGCCCGCGAGGACCACGACAGGGTCGTGGACCAACTCGCGAGCAGCGTCAGCCCCCGGGTGCTGCACGCCCCGGCCCGCCTGGACAGGTCCGCCACGGAGATCGAGGAGTACTTCGCCGGTCGGCGCAGTCTGTTCAACCTCCCGCTGGACTTCCATCTCGCCCACGGCTTCCGGCGTACCGTCCTGTCCCATGTGGCCGAGATCGGCTACGGCAGGACCGCCAGCTACGCGACCATCGCCGCCGCCACCGGGCGCCCGAAGGCGGTGCGCGCCGTCGGGACGGCCTGTGCGATCAACCCCTTGCCCATCGTCGTGCCCTGCCACCGTGTGGTGCGCAGCGACGGGACCATCGGCCAGTACGTTGGTGGTGCCGCCGCCAAGCGGGCCCTGCTGGCTCTCGAGGCCGCGGCCTGAACGCCGCGGCGATTGTCCCTCGTCTCGTTCTGGTTGCCCCGCGCCGGGTGGGCTGGGTAGCCTCGACTCGATGGAGCTGACAACACGGCCGGCGTCCGCCTCGGATACGGCGTTCGCCCGCCGCGTCCACCACCAGGGCTATCGTGCGATGATCGAGCGCCTGTTTGGGGCCTGGATCGAGGACGACCAGGACCGGTTGTTCGCCGCCAGGTGGGCACCGGCCCACTACGCCATCATCCTGTGCGACGGCGTCCCCTGTGGCTACGTGTGCATCGAGGAGCGGGCGACCGACCTGCACGTCCGCGAGATCGTCGTGCTGCCGGAGTTCCAGGGGCGCGGTGTGGGCTCGGTCCTGCTCGGCCGGGTGCTCGAACGGGCCCGCGCGCGCCAGGTTCCGGTCCGGCTTCGCGCTCGTATCACCAACCGGGCCACGCGCCTGTATCGTCGGCTTGGATTCCGGGAGACCGGCCGTACCGAAACGCACCTGCTGCTGGAATGGGGCGCGGACGTTAGCGCCGAAGATGCCTTTGACCCGCTCGAGCTCACGCAGGAAGCCTCGCTCAACGCCACGCCCCTGGCCGACGTCGCTGGCGCCGAGCCGTCGCTCGTGGGCCGGCGCGCCTGGGACGTGCTGTCCCTCCAGGCGCTCGAACGGCTGGCGGCGGAGACAGGCTTCGGGCGGGACGAGTCCGACCGGGACGTCCCGCGTGCGCTGGCCCGGGCGCTCGCGTCAGGCGACCCTTTGCGTGTGCAGGACGCCGAACGCGTGGTCGCGCCATTCGGCCGCGCTCTGGGACACCTGATCGCCACCCTGGCCCTTGACGCTCCGGGCGACGCTGAGCCGGTCAGCCCCTGGCGCAGAGCCTACCGAGGCCACTGGGCCCAGGTCGAGCGCATCTGGCTCGGCGGCGGCCTGGCCGCGGCCCTTGGACGCCGCCTGCTGGCGGCAGCGCGAGCGGAGGTCGAGCGGCTGGGCGTCCACCACTGTCGTGTGGCGCTCGGCCACCACCCAGCGCTTCTCGCCCTGGTCGGCATGGCGCGCCGCCGCGCGCAGCCTTTGCCCCACGCGGTCGTGCTGGACTTCGGCCATAGCGCCGTCAAGCGCGGGATCGCCACCTTCGACGCCGAGACGTTGGTGCGTCTAGAGGTGCTGCCCAGCATCGCGGCGCGTAGCGGCGCCGACGCATCGAACCCGGCCGACGTGGCCGCCTGGGTCGTGCAGACCATGACCGAGACCTTCTCGACGGCGCAGCGCCTGCATGGCAGAGTTGACCCGCGGCTGATCACCAGCGTGGGCGGCTACGTTGCCGACGGCTGGCCGGCCGGCACACGCGGGACGTACGCCGGGCTGCGCGGGCTGCGCCACGACGAGCTGGACGCCGAGGTCCAGCGGCGCACCGGAACGAACGTCCACACGTGGTTCGTGCACGACGGGACGGCCGCGGCCAGCGGCCTGGTGCGGCCTGGACGAGCGGGTGTGATCGTGCTGGGCACCTCGCTGTGCGCCGGCTTCCCGGCCCCGGCGGAGACGTTGGTGGGGATGGTCGACGATCTGGCCGTGACGCCGTGAGGTACAGCAGAACGCTCGCGTCGCCCGGGTCCGCACAGACCAGCGCTCGGCCGGCCGCCGTCGCCGCGTCGCGCACGTCCAGGAACGCGCCGTACTCCCAGATCGGTGTCCACTCGCTCGTCGGGTCGGCGCGCCAGCGCTCGCGTCGCCGCTCTCGATCCTCCGGCGTTAGCACGGCTGGCAGCCGCGCGTCGCACGACTGAGCGCCTCCGCGTCACGCATGTCGTCGCCGAGAACAACGTCGAACGGAACCACCTCGTGCCCCTGGTCGGCGAGCTCCCGCGCGACGACTGACCCGATCTTGCCGCTGCTCCCGGTCACCAGGACGCGCATGCTCATGTTTGCGGCTCACTCGGCGCAGACGGCCGGGCGCAGGCCGCGGATGAGTGTTCGAGATAGCGTGATCGTGGCGGAGGGCACTTTTCTACTTGCCTGAGTCGGCGACTCTTCGGAGGTCGGCGTTGATCTGGCGCAGCACACTCAGTACCTCCGGCCCCAACTCCTGGGTGGACCGCTCGACTGCCACGCGCACCGACTCGCTGACGCGACTGAGCTGCTCGCGCGCCTGCTGCGCTTCGGGCGTCGCCACGCTCTCCTCGATGGCGCGATTGACCTCCTGCGCCATCGACTCGAGCGAGTCCCGCAGCTCGCGGGCTCGCTCGCGGTTCTCCCGACGCTGCCAGACGGCTTGAACCGCGGCCTCAAGGCTCTTGCCGAGCGCCTCGAGCTCATGCGCCACGTCCGCCCACGTGGCCCCACGCCTCGACTCCTGCGGCTTCTGGAAAAGCCTGGCAAACTCCTCGTCCATGCATACCTCCTGCTGGTCACAGCGCCCTGTGCCGCGTGGCCGCACCGGTCCACTATAGGCAAAATAGGCAAGGTTGCGACCGCACTCGCGCCAATCGAGGCACTCCTTGACAGCCATTGCGAGGCGCGGTAGTGTACGGCTCGTTGTCGCTTCCTGAATAGTTTGGGGGTCTCCCGCGAATCTCGTGGATAACGGGCGACGGGGGAGTGCCGGTGGCGCGGGCGCGCTTCTGGGAGATCGTGCGCAGCCCGTCATGCCATGGCTGGCACCGGAACCGCGCGGGAGATCCTCATTTTGGTCGCGGTGCCAGGAGAAGGGGGACAGGTTATGGCAAGCAAGTACGTGACCCGGCGGAGCGTCCTGGGCCAGACCTTGGGGGCAGCAGCCGCGGTGCTCGCGGCGTGCTCGGCTCCAACACCCAGCCCGTCCCAGCCCGCAAAACCGGCCGACGCGGCCACGGCGGCGTCGCCGGCCGCGGCCGGCGCCCAGCCAGTCACGATCCGAGCGCACATGGTCCAGAAACAGGACGTCTCCGACTGGATCCAGACGGCCATGAAGCAGGACATCGATGGCTTCAAGGCCAAGAATCCCAACATCGACTTGCAGCTGGAGCTGGTGCCAGGCTTCACGACCGAGTTCAATCCGAAGATCCTGGCCCTGGCGGCCGGCGGCCAACTCGGCGACGTGACCTGGTACGCGCCCCGCCACCATTCTCAGATCGGCCTGGGCGTGCGCTACAACGTTGTCCGCGACCTGGTCCCGCTGGCCCAGGCGGCAAACTACGACCTGAAGCAGTTTTATCCCGGCGCGATCGAAAACAACTCGCTCGAGGGGAAGCAGTACTTCCTGTCCTTCATCTCCGAGCCGATCGTTCCAGTGATCGCCTACAACAAGACTCTGGTCCAGAAGATGGGGCTGGCGGCGCCGACGGACGACATGACGTTCGACGAGCTGCTCGCCTGGGCGAAGAAGGGCACCACGGCCGACGTCTTCGGCTACTTCCGTGGAAACAGCGGCAACACTCCGTTCTCAGGCTTGAGCTACCTGCGTACCTGGGGCGTCGAGCCGGTCGACAAGACGGGCAAAAAGGCGACCTACCTCGACAATAAGGACGCGTTCGTCGCTGCCTTGAAGTATCGCCAGGACCTGATCAATGGGCAGAAGGTCTCACCTCGACCCGTGACCCCCGACAATACCAACGAGGTGTTCGGCGGTCAGAAGCTGCTGGCGTACGACGTGTGGCCGTTCTTCATCCAGATCCTGCCCGACACGTACAAGGGCAAGTTCGAGGTCGACTTCGTGCTCGCGCCAACTGTCAAGAAAGGCGACAAGCGACGGTCGGGCCTGAACGAGCACGTCTTTGGCGTCACAACTGCCAGCAAGGCTCCGCAGGAGGCGTTCAAGGTCGTCTCCTGGTTTGGCAGCAAGGAGCTGAACGTCCAGGGCGTGATCCAGGGGCAGAAGGGGCCGATCGCACGGCCCGACTTCTGGGCCGACAACCGGGTCACTGAGAAGTACCCGACGTACAAGAAACTGCAGCCGATTATGGAGACGATCGAGCCAGACTTCACCGTCGCGAACTTCCGGGGCGAGGAGTTCGACAACGCGTACATGCAGGTGTTCGACGACCTGGAGCTCAACAATATCCAGCCCGACGCCGCGGCGACACAGATTCAGCAGCTCGGTCAGGCTGTTCTGGACAAAGATCCGGCCTAACCGATGGGCCCCCGAAAACGCGAGGCCCTCGAGGGCTATCTCTATCTCACCCCCTGGGCGCTCGGATTTTTCGTCTTCGTTGGCGGCCCGATGCTCACATCCCTGGTCCTCTCGTTCACCAAGTACAACGTCATGCTCGCACCGGAGTTCGTTGGCTTCCGCAACTATGTGACCGCCCTGACCAAGGACGACCTCCTCTTCCCTTCGATCGCGCGGACCTTCTACTATGCCGCACTGGTCGTGCCGATAGGTTTGGCGCTCTCCCTCGGGGTCGCCATGCTGCTGAACCGTCCGCTGCGGCTCACGGCGGTATGGCGGACGTTCTTCTTCCTCCCGACGCTGACCCCGATCGTCGCGGCCGCGTTGCTCTGGCGTTGGATGCTCAATCCCGATGTTGGGATTGTGAACTATTCGCTCGCGCAGATCGGGATCAAGGGTCCGGGTTGGCTTTCCTCGACCGAATGGGCGATTCCATCGCTGGCGCTGATCGGGCTGTGGGTGAGCGTCGGCGGCAGTCAAATGATCATCTTCCTGGCCGGTCTGCAAGCCGTCCCGACTGAACTGCTCGAGGCGGCCGAGATCGACGGCGCCGGGCGGTGGGAGAAATTCGTCAGCGTCACCATGCCGATGATCACCCCAACGATCTTCTTCAACCTCGTGCTCGGGATCATCTTCGCGCTGCGTACGTTCGAGGTGGCGTTTGTCGCGACGAACGGCGGGCCAGCGCGGGCGACATGGTTCATCTCCTTGCACATCTATCAGAACGCCTTCGTCAGCTTCGATATGGGCTATGCCTCGGCGCTGGCCTGGCTCTTCCTCATCGTGCTGCTCGGATTCACCTACCTGCAGTTTCGTATCTCCGGCCGGTGGGTGTACTACGCCAGCGAGCGGAGCGGCTAATGGCGACGGTTGCCCAACCAGTTCAGGCCACGACCTTCAGACGCGTTCGTGCAGGTCAGGTGGTCGGCGCCGCGGGATTCTACGTACTGCTCGCCGTCCTGAGCGTTGTCTCGATGTTCCCATTCGTCTGGACCTTGCTCAGCTCGGGCAAAGAGGTATCCGAGCTGTACCAGATCCCGCCGTCAATCTGGCCGGTCAGCCCGCGGTTTGTGGAGAACTACGTTCAGATCTGGACGCAGGTGCCGTTCGGGCGCTGGCTGTGGAACACCTTTTTCGTAACGGTCGTGTCGCTGATTGGGACAGTGGTCTCGGCCTCGCTGGTCGGGTACTCGTTCGCGCGCTTCCGTTATCCGGGTCGCGACATCTTGTTCCTCATCACGCTCGCGACCTTGATGCTGCCGGTTGAGGTGACGCTGATCCCACAATACCTGCTCTTCAAGAACCTCGGGTGGCTCGACACGTTCCTGCCGCTGATCGTCCCGTCCTGGCTGGGGGGCGGCGCGTTCAACATCTTTCTGATGCGTCAGTTCTTGATGAGCATCCCGTACGACCTCGATGAGGCGGCTCGGATCGACGGTGCGTCGAGTTGGCGCATTTTCTGGCAGATCCTGATGCCGCTGTGCAAGCCAGCGCTGGCCACGATGGCCACTCTAGGCTTCATCACCCATTGGAACAACTTTCTGGCGCCGTTGATCTTCATCTCGAGCGAGTCGAACTACCTGGTCGCGGTGGGTCTGCGCTACTTTGCGAGCGGCGTGCAGGGGGGACAGGCGGCGGCGCGCCCGCAGGACCATTTGCTGATGGGGGCGTCGCTCATGGTCGCTCTCCCCTGCCTCATTCTTTTCTTCCTGGCTCAGAAGTACTTCGTCAGGGGAATCGTGATGTCCGGGATCAAGGGCTAGCACCAGTCACCTTGGCAGGGCGTATCCTGGAAGGGCCGCGGGCGCGGGCGGCGCTGCTGCGGGGCATGGACCGCATGGCCAGCCTGGTGCGGCCCACGCTGGGACCGTTGGCCCGAACCGTGGCCATCCAGCGGCTGGTCGGCAGCCAACCGCCGGAGATACTGGACAGCGCCGCGACCATCGTGCGCAGGACGATCCAGCTCGCGGATCCTTTTGAAGACATGGGCGGCATGCTCATCCGCCACCTGGTCTGGCGAGTCTTCGAGCGCGAGGGAGACGGTGGGGCCACCGCGGCGGTGCTGACGCAGTCACTGGTGCACGCGGGCACGCGGTACGTCGCGGCCGGAGGCAACCCGGTTCTGGTGCGGCGTGGCATGGAGCGCGGCCTGGCCGTGGCTATGGCCGAGCTGCGGCGTCAAGCGCAAACCATCGACGGGCCGACGGAGATCGCCAACGTGGTCGCCGGTAGCGTTCGGAACGCCGACGTGGCCGACATGATCGGTGAGGTGGTCGACGCCGTCGGGCCGGACGGGGCCATCCTGGTCGAGGACGCCCAGGGCACACACACCATCCTCGAGTACATCGACGGCGTGCGCTGGAACGAAGGCTACGTGTCGGTATTCCTGCTCCGCCAGGACGAAGGCGCAACCGCCAGGATGCAGAATCCGCGCGTCCTGGTCACCGACTATGCGCTCGAGCGCGCGGAGGACCTGCTGCCAACCCTGGAAGCATGCGTCAGAGCGGGTGAGCGCACCTTGCTCATCGTCGCCCCCGAGATTCGAGACTCTGCGGTGGGATTGCTGGTGGTCAATCGCGAGCGTGGGGTGCTCGACGGCGCGGTGGCAGTCAAGGCGCCATCGTTCGGTCCGCAGCGGACTCGCATCCTGGAAGACATCGCCGTGATCACTGGCGGACGCTGCGTGGGCCAGGACCGCCAGGAGCGGCTCGCGGACGTCACTATCGACGATCTGGGCAAGGCTCGCCAGGCGTGGGCCACCAGATTTGCGTTTGGCATTCTTGGCGGGCAAGGGAGCAAGGCTGCGATCCGCCACCGGGTGGCCGAAGCCAGAGCGGAGCTGGCAACAGTCGAGGACGACGCATACACGTCCGAGAAGATCAAGGAGCGGATCGGTAAACTGGCCGGCACAGCCGCCATCATCCGCGTCGGAGCGCCAAGCAAGAGTGAGCAGGAGGACTTGAAGCTTCGGGTCGAGGCCGCGGTGAGATCGGCCCGCTCAGCCCTCCGCGACGGAGTCGTGCCGGGTGGCGGCGCCGCGCTGTTGGCCTGCATTCCGGCCCTCGAGGCTATGCCCGTCACCGGCGACGAGGCGGTAGGCACCAGCGCGCTGGTGCACGCCCTGGCTGAGCCCATGCGCACGATCCTGGGCAATGCCGGACTGGACGTGAGCTCGACCGTGCACGAGGCGCGTCGCCGTGGTGCGAATCAGGTGCGGGAGTGCGTCTTCGACGTCGTGGAACGTCAATGGGTGGATAGGTGGAGTGGGGGCATCGTGGACCCCTTGGCGGTCGCGCTGGCAGCGCTGGAGACCAGCGTCGGCACCGCCGCGCTGGCGCTGACGTCCGAAGTCCTTGTGCGGCGGAAGAACCCACCGACGGCGCTCGATCCGTAGTGAGCTCATGACGCGCACCTCCGCAGGCTGGGAGCGAGTCGCAGGCGACGCTGGCGGGACCGTCGGTGGCCTGGCAACTGCGCTGGTGGCTGGCCGCTCGCTCGTCTTCGCGGCGACGTCGGTCGGAGTTTATCGCTCGGCGGACGGTGGGCGGACGTGGCTGCTCTCCGCGGACCGCAACACGGTCCCATTCGCCGAGGTGATGGCACCCTCGGCGCGTTTCGAGCGCGATCGGACGATCTTCGTTGGCGCGGGCGACGGGCTGTACCGCTCATCCGACGGCGGCGAGTCCTGGCAGCCGGTGCTGGTCGGCAGCCGCATGCTGAGCGTAAGCGTCGCCAACTCACCGGCCGACGGCCGAGAGGGCAGTCATCAGCTACTCCTGGCAGGCACCGAAACGGATGGCGTCTTGCGCTCGGAGGATGAGGGCCGAACCTGGACAGGCGCAAACGCCGGGTTGCTGGACCTGACGGCGCTGGCCCTGGCCTTGTCGCCACGGTTTGGGTCGGACCGCATCGGCTTTGCCGGCATGGCGTCGGGCCTGTATCGGACGCGCAACGGGGCGAGATCCTGGCGAGAGGTTGAAACGGGCCTGTCGGAGCCCGCCGTGCAGTGCGTGGCGCTGTCGCCGACGTTTGCCGACGACCGCCTGGTGCTGGCGGGTACCGAAGCTGACGGACTGCTGCGGTCTGACGATGCCGGCGGGACGTGGCACCGGCCCGCCTCCCTCACCGACCAGGGGGTTACGGCCGTGGCGTTCTCCACCCACTACCCGTCGAAGCCCACGATTGCGGCGGCGACCGAGTCGGGCATCGCGGTGTCCGACGATGGCGGTCGAACGTGGCGTCGGGTGGCCAGCTCACCGCCGGGGGTGGTGCTAAGCCTGGTCTTCGTGGCAACAGGCGCTGGTGAGGCGCTGCTGGCCGGCCTGCATCGGCACGGAATCGCACGGTCCGAGGATGACGGCGCCAGCTGGGACGTCGCCAACGCAGGCCTGGCGGCCAGGCTGCTGACGGGATTGGTGCTATCGCCAGCTTTCGGCCAGGATCGGACGCTGTTCGTGACGGGCCCGCAGGACGGGGTAAGGGTGTCGACCGACGGCGGGCGAACCTGGGCGGAACGCAACGCTGGTCTCGGCGAATCGTCGGTACTCTCTCTGGCGGTATCGCCCGACTACGCTGCCGACCGCACCCTGTACGTGGCAACCGCAGACGGGATTCATGTCAGCCACGACGGCGCCGCGACGTGGCAGGTGTCCCCCGCCGCTTCGTCGCCGGCGCGGACGGTGGCCACTGCGGCCGCCCCGGTGGAGGACGGTCGACCGCGCGTTGTGGCTGCGCTCTCGGGTGGCAAGCTGCTCGCGTCAGACGATGCAGGTGACACGTGGCGCGCCTATGGGCCCGGGTTCGACGGCGCCGACATCATCTCGCTGGTGCTGTCGCCGAACTACGCGCGGGATCGGACGCTGTTCGTCGCAACCAGCCAGACTGGGTCTGCCGAGTCCGGGGAAATCGTGCTCTGGCGATCGGTCGACGGCGGCGGACGTTGGGATCGCTGGCTCGTCGACCGTGAAACTCGAGCTGGAGCTGGAAGAGGGCAACACCTCGTAGCGCTGGCTGCGTCGCCCAGCTATCTGAGCGATGCGCTCGTGTTCGTGGGTCTGGGCGCGCGAGTGCTCAAGCCAGTGCGCCATGCTCGCGAGGTGTGGGCGGGACAAAGACGGCCAGTCTGGCGCGCCGCCGACCTGGGCGAGCGAGCAGTCGCCGTGACGGCGGTTGTGCTGTCGCCAGGCTATGCGCAGGACCGGACAGTGTTTGCCGCGGCGAATGCTGGTGTCTTCGTCTCACGCAATGGTGGCGATACCTACCAGCCCTGGAGCGAAGGTCTGGTTCCGCCAAGCATGGTCGCGCTCGCCATCTCCCCAAGCTATCGGAGCGACAGGCTGCTTTACGCCCTCGGACTCGGCGGCACGATCTGGCGGCGGCACGACCAGGACTGAGGTCGCCTCTCCGTGCAATCGCGCTCGCGCAGTGGGCGTGAATCGCATATTCTGCTGGGCATCGACACTGCTCTCATGACATCCGCGGACCGCGACGGAGAGAGCCTTTCCCCACGCACCAGTCGCAGAGGCGGCATCCCGCTGACGCCTGTCGAGCTACCCAGCGGGGATGCTCAGCGGTACTTCGGGGCTCCGCTGGTGCTGGTGCGACCAGACCAGCACGTCGCATGGCGAGGAACGGAGACGGCTGACGCTGCGAAGCTGCTCTTGGGCATCACCGGCCTGCCCGCTGCGCAACGCCCAGATCTCGCGCGATAGTGAAGAACGCGTTGTATCCGCACGCGCCATGCACGCCACCACCTGGGTAGGTCGAGGTGGCGGGCCGACGCCTACCGCGTGTTCGTGGCGCCCAACGGCGAGGTGGACTGAGCCCTAAGCCCTAAGCCGAACCCTGCGCCGCGTCGCCGTGCCGGTATGATCGCCAGGTGAGCCCCAGCCGAGCCGGCGAGCTCCTGAGCATCGATCTCGGGACGTCCGGTGTCAAGGTCGGCCTGTTCGAC